>Ga0160466_100090_pt1 | contig 90760 bp, 79 predicted proteins | sample HID1971M_E11MG_FD_108245 | JGI IMG/M metagenome (GOLD analysis project Ga0160466, IMG submission 108245) | Enriched millipede-associated microbial communities from UW Madison campus, WI, USA - HID1971M_E11 MG | ecosystem: Host-associated > Arthropoda: Insects > Digestive system > Unclassified ... | reverse complement strand
GATCTGTGCCCTTGGGGAGGTACTGGCGTAACAACCCGTTTGTATTTTCATTGCTACCACGCTGCCAAGGCGAGTGTGGATCGGCGAAATAAATCTTCATCCCCGTGCGTGCAGTGATTTCGGCATGACGGGCCATTTCGCTGCCTTGATCATGCGTCATGGTTTTTAGTAGCGATGGCGCCATCCGCGACATTTCCCTAACAATGGCTTCCGTCGCAGCCTCTGCGGTGGGGCTTCGAGCTTGGCGAGAATTACATAACGGCTCGTACGCTCGACCATGGTGGCAACCGCTGAGCGATTATTGGCGCCCATGATCAGGTCGCTCTGCCGAACCCACCGATCCGCTGTAACGCGCCAATTGGTTGCCGGCTCCGCAGGGTCAGAAGCTGCCACTCAACTCGAATCGATAATTCCCACGCGACCATGCATCATCATGCTCGCCACGATCCCGTCGCGGCATCGAAGCCATAGGCGTAGACCTGCCCGCCCGCAAAAACGAGCCAATGGAAATGGAAGTCATCTCATGTTCGAACGTAACAAACTAGTTCCAGAGTTAATGCTCACCAACTTGGATAGCAGCCTGGATTTTTGAGTTTCTCGCCTGGGGTTCAAAGTAGCTTATCAACGCCCGGAAGATGGATTTGCATACCTTGATTTGAATGGTGCTCAAGTCATGCTTGAGCAGGTTGATTCGAGTGCGGGTCAATGGCTGACTGCGCCGTTGACCAAGCCATTTGGAAGAGGCATCAACCTACAGATTGATGTTAAGGATGTCGGACCCATCATCCAAAAACTTGATCAGGCTGGATGTCCACTCTATCGAGAATGCGAAGACACCTGGTATTGAGCTGACAATGTAGAAGTAGGCCAGCGCGAATTCATCGTCCAGGATCCCGACGGTTATCTCATAAGGTTGGTAGAGCGGTTGGGTGAACGAGCCGCTTGCTCAATGTGAATCTGAATCTGAATCTGAGCCAAGCCGACCGTCTATATTGGGTCGATTTCTGCCCTTCACGACAGTCAGAAATCGGCCAGAAGCAGTCGTTCGCAAGCCTGTTGCGAAGCCCTGGCACTATCGTCGATTTAAATCCTTAGTTTGATCTGGTCGAGCGGCAGCTTTGCGAGATGAACTTGTGTCTGGAGGCTACTGCGCCACACACACCGACTCTCAATGCCACGGAGCTGGGCACACTGCTCTATGCAGGGATGGGCTTCGTCGACTTCGCGCGAATCCAATAGCATCAAGGTGTACCAAAAACACCGGCGTTGATCCCGTTGATCAAGGGCTCGCATTATTGCGTAATAGGCCCGGCCGATTACCCAAGGCTGATTGAATTAGCCAATGCGGTTAGGGGCCTTAACCGAACCAGGGCACCTAACAATTTTCTCCCATGGCCGAATACGTGGCCGGCATTGACGTAGGTGGACAGCTAAAAGGCACTGCTTTACACCGTCGTTTTTGACCGTGGCCACATCATTGGTCCGGATGTCGCCAAAAATCTAGAGCAGGCCAAGGGCTGACTAACCGCCTTTTGCACTTGATACCTGGCGCGTTCGTTTCGACACTCTGAGCGATTACAAAGTTAGCCCGTGAGATACAGCAGATTATCCCTTGCCGACTAAAACAACGGCATATTTTGCCTGAGCTCTTTTGCTAGTTTATTGAGATGACAGGGCCTGGGGATGTGTTGGCTGCCACAGCGCTGTCCTGACTCGCAATCTCTCCCGCTCTGCTGTTCGCAGCGCCTATTTCCGCTCTAAGGAGCTAGCTGGATGACAACTCAATCTTCGAATAGCTATCGCGTTGATCCACAAACGTCTCACCAGTTTTATATCAACGGTCGCTGGTCTTCCCCGGCAAGCCCTGCGAGCTTGCCCGTGGTCAATCCGGCCAGTGAAGCCGTTGTGACAGAGGTCGCCCGAGGGACTGCCGAGGATGTTAACCGGGCAGTGGCGGCGGCCCGTGCTGCGTTTCCAGGTTGGGCTGCCACCAGCGCAGAATCGCGCGCGCTTTTTCTTGGAAAGATCTACGACCTCATCCTTGAACGCAAAGAAGAACTTGCGCAGGCGCTCTCTCTGGAAATGGGTGCGGCGATCAGTTTCTCACGGGCCATGCAAGTGCCTCTAGCGGCTGAACACGTGCGGGTCGCCCGTGATCTTCTGTCCACCTATCACTTCCAGACGGTTGAAGGCAGCACCGCGATTGCACGCGAACCCATCGGCGTCTGCGGTCTCATCACGCCGTGGAATTGGCCGCTCTATCAAATCACCGCGAAAGTAGCCCCGGCTATCGCTGCCGGATGCACAGTGGTCCTCAAACCCAGCGAACTGTCGCCACTGAGCGCCCTGCTTTTCGCGCAACTGGTGCACGATGCAGGCCTGCCCCCGGGGGTCTTCAATCTGGTGAATGGCAGTGGTCCCGAGGTCGGAGAAGCCATCGCTGCGCATCCCGATATCGATATGATTTCGATCACCGGCTCGAATCGCGCGGGCGCGCTGGTGGCGCAGGCGGCCGCCCATACAGTCAAACGCGTCACTCAAGAACTGGGAGGCAAATCGCCAAACGTGCTGCTCCCCGATGCCGACTTCGCCAAAGTCGTGCCACTGGGCGTTATGACTGCGTTTCGCAACGTAGGACAATCGTGCAGCGCACCGACCAGAATGATCGTGCCAAAGGACAGGCTGGCTGAGGTCGAAGCGCTGGCTGCCGCGACCGCCAATGCGATTATCGTGGGTGATCCCCAATCGGAACACACGGTACTCGGTCCGATTGCCAACGAGGCTCAATACAAGCGTGTGCAAGAAATGATCGAGGCGGGCCTGAATGAAGGTGCAAAACTCGTTTGCGGCGGTCCCGGTCGCGTAGCGGGCCATGAAACGGGCTTCTACGCTCGGCCGACTGTTTTCTCCGAGGTGGAATCATCCATGCGTATCGCCCAGGAAGAAATCTTTGGGCCGGTACTCTGCATCATTGCCTATGAAACGATCGATGAGGCTGTCGCTATCGCAAACGATACGGTGTATGGACTGAGCGCCCATGTTCAATCACAGAGCCTTGATCATGCACGTGCCGTAGCCTCGCGGATCCGCGCTGGACAAGTGCTGCTGAATCACCCCGCCTGGAATCCAATGGCGCCTTTCGGTGGCTACAAACGATCCGGTAATGGTCGTGAGTTTGGTGTCTACGGGTTTGAAGAGTATCTGGAAACCAAAGCCATCGTTGGCTTTGGTGAGTGAAACAAACCGCACAAAAAAGGGGGGCAGTTAGCTGTCCCCCTTTTTACTTTGCAACTACCACGATCACCTGAGCACGTTACGCATTTCTTTCAGAACTTCCCACCCAGCGGATACTCGATCGCCAGACGAATCTGATTCGCATCCAGCTCCGCCTGTGCGGCATTGCCACGATGGACCGCATGGCGCAGGTTGAATGCGAGGTTCTTTGCCACCCCCGACTGCACCACGTACCTGGCCTGTAGGTCCCGCTCCCAGTGTTTACCTCCCTGCCCGTACCCAAGCCATGTGTAACCGCCGTTGGGGTCCATGTGGCTGCCGTCGATGCCGCTGCCGCGTACATAGAGTGCACCGAAGGTCAGGCCGGGAACGCCGTATCCGGCCATGTTCAGGTCGTAACGGGCCTGCCAGGATGCTTCCTGCGGTGCATTGAAGTCGGACAGCGCGACGGCATTACTCAGGTAAATCGCACCACGGGTGACATAGTCGAAAGGCGTGTCGCCGTCGACTTTCTGATAGCCCACGCCGAAGCTGTGGGAGCCGATCCGATAAGTCGTCAGTAAACTCCAGGTGGTGTTATCGATCCGGCCGGACAAGGCTTTGCCGGTATCCTGAGTGCGATATAGATTCAGGTCAAAGGCCAGATCCTGGCCTTCCACGACCGGCTGGGTGTAGATCGCACCAAGGTACTGCTGACGCCAGGTGTCCTCGTAGAGCGCGCTGAACAAACTGGCATTGAGCCCTTTGAGCGCCGTGTTGCGCACGCCGACCAGGTCGAAGCTGTTGCCCTGCTTGCCGTTGGAGTAATTGACCACAAACCCCTGGTCGTGACTGGTGGCATTACGGTCGGTGCTTTCATTGAAGTGCCCGCCGTACAGCGTGGTAGCGGGCAGTTCGCGACTCGTCAGCAGCCAGCCGGTGGCGGTTTCGGGCAGCAAACGGCTGTCGGATGAGCCAAACACCGGGGTTTTTACCCGTTGCTCGCCGTAGCGCAATTCAGTCGAGGAAAAACGCATTTTCGCCACGGCGCCACCGCGACCGATCTCTTTCTTGGGATGGCCGTCATTGTCCACGCCGAGCAGCCGCGCCTTGCCGGCCCGCCCGCCTCCGCTGTCCAGTTCATAGCCGGAATAGGCATGGGCGTCGATGCCCAAACCTACGGTGCCACGGGTAAAACCGGAGGCGACGTCAGCCATCAGGCCATAGCCCCATTCTTCGGCGAGCTCGCTGCGTTCTGCGCGGGGCTTGAAGGCATTGCGCGCCCCGTTGCTGCGCGAGCCGTGTTCATAGTCGCGACGGTCATAGACGCTGCGATTGAGCAGGCTCCACTGACTGTCTTCGATAAAGCCTTTTGCGTTGTCTTGCTCTGATGCGCAGGCGAGCAGGGACTGCCCGCCCAATGCCAATAGCAGGGTATGCGTCGATAAGGTTTTCAAAGTGCAACTCCACAGAAATGGGGATCTGCAAGGTGTCCCGCCAGACGGGGGACACCTTTGGGCGCCTCAGAGGTATTTGAGGATCGCGATGTCGCGACGGCGCTGTTTCAGTGCGGCGAACCAGCGTGTCGGGAAGAACAGCAACACGCCGAGGATCGCACTCCACAACCACACCATGGGCAGGCCATCGAAGCCGTAGTACGCGCCCTGATTGGCACCCCAGATGGCGACTGCTACCAGGTACATGGCCTTGAGCACATACAGGTGCAGCAAGTAGAAGAACATCGGCGCCCCACCATAAATGGCCAGCGTCGAGGTGGACCAGCGATCCTGCATCTTCTCGAATAACGCCAGCAGCAGGAGACTTAAACCCAGGGTCGGCATCAGGAACATCAGCGACGGCGGGTACTTCTTGGCGCTCATGAAACTCATGAAGGTGCGCAACGAGTCACCGGTCTGCACCCAGGGTTTCTCGCCATAGACGTTCAGGTAACGGATGAACACGAAGGCCACCAGAAGACCAACGCCCAGCTTGAGCAGGCGGGACAAGCGCTCGCTCGGTTCCATGTCCTTGCCGAACCACGGCCCGATCGCCCAGCCCAGCACAATCACCCCGATCCATGGCAACACCGGGTACGTGGTGCGAGCGCGGGTGAACTCGGTGATGTCGATGAACACCCGCTGGTGCAGGATCGACCACGGCACAAAGAACGGCGACTCCGGCCCCAAGGTCACGTTATCGAGCAGGTTGTGCCCGGCAACAATGGCCACACCGAGCACAATCAGCCAGCTGCGCTTGAAGTGCAGCAACCCGGCCAGCACGATCATGCAGATGCCAATGCACCAGATCACCTGCAACCAGAGGGTCTTGGGCGGAAACTCGGCGTTCCAGGCGAAACACACGAAGGTGATTTCCAGAAACACCAGGAACAAACCGCGCTTGAGCAAGAACACCGAGGTTTCACGGGCCGTATGTTTCTGGCTATAGAGCCAGGCCGACAGGCCGGTGAGGAAGATAAACGCCGGGGCGCAAATCTCGCTGAGCATTCGGGTGAAATACAGGTCCGGCGTCACGCTTAACGCGTCAATTGGATCGGTGACCTGGCGGTGCAACAGAAAGGTTTCTCGTACATGGTCAATCAGCATCAACAGCATGACAAACCCACGCAGGGCGTCGATCGCCAGCATCCGCGTGTTGGCTTTTACCTGAGTGGTGGCCAGCGCAGGGGAAATACTTCCCACCTGCCCGGCCAATCCTGAGGATTGGGACATATTGGTAACTCCTGTAGGGACGGAGGTCAGGCTTGTTTTTTCAGCCGGGCGACTTCGGAGGCTGGCAGCTGCGACGGTGCCCGTGGCAACGACGGCTTGCCTTGCACCCGATAGAACGACAGCGTGGAGCTGAAGCTCTTCAGGTCAAACGGTTCAGTCTTGCCGTCGGGACTGACACGCTCACCAGAGGTGCGATCCTTGTATTCGGCAGCCACCACATAGGTGCCCTGCCAGGGCAGATCGAAGCTGACTTTGCCTGACTTGTCGGTGCGCTGGGTAACGACTTCGCCCGAACCGGTCTCGAGCATAACCTCTTGATCTACCAATGGTTTTTTCGAATAAAAGACCTGGAACTGGGCCTTGTTGCCCTCGACCTGTCCGGTGGGCACGATGTCCAGCGTGAGTTCCGGGGTGCGCGCGCGCAAATCGCCGACCCAACGGGTGGCGGGCGTCCAGTAGGTCTTCAGTGCCTTGTCCGCCTCGTGGGAATCGAAGATCGGATAATGCGGGTCCTGGGCCAGCAGCGAATCATCGCTCTTGCCCTGATGGGCCACCGCGAAGGCCTGACGCTGCAAGGTCAAACTCAATGGCTGTGATTTGTCGCCGACTGACCAGCCCTTGAGTTGCCGGAACCGGTCCATCCCGCCCGGCGTAACCTCCAACATATTTTTGTCATACTCGCCGTAGTACAAACATAGAGATTGCCCGGGTGGTTGTTCGTACCAGATCTGGTGCGCTTCGCTGCTGCCGGCCAACAGGAAGATGCTGTAACCCAATAGTGCTTTTGCGTTGCTCATTCGCATTTTTTGGCTCCGATTGGTGTTATTAAACGATTCGTTGCTGACGCTTCATCCTCCCGAAATCAGCGACATCACAAACCGCGTCCCTCTCTCCGTACGCATTACAACTCAGAGACTTTGGCGCTTTGCTCCGAAAATGGCGCATGCGGGGCAATCGGAAACTGTTTTTGCAGGTAGAAACAGATGTTTATGCGGCTTGCGCGAGGATGAGGCGTGTTTGCGGGTTTGAGCGGTTTGATGTCCAAACACAGTGCATCGCGCACCACAAAACAACTGTGGGAGCGGGCTTGTTAGCGATGACGTCAGCACATCCGGCATCCATGTGTCAGACGTACCGCTATCGCTAGCAGGCTAGCTCCCACAGTGGGGATTTATGTTGGTTGAGGGGATTTCAGTGCCGCAGCAATTTACGCAACGGCACGCCATCCTTGAGCACGGGGGATTTGATGACGATATAACTGAAGTACTTGGAGATGCCGATGTTCTTGTCCAGCAGGCTTTCGATCACTTCCTGATAGTGCTGGATACTGCGGGTCATGAAGCGCACCAGGTAATCGTAGCCACCGCTGATCAGATGGCATTCGAGCACTTCATCCACCAGGCGAATATTGGACTCGAACTTGGCGAAGTCTTCGCGCTTGTGGTCACTCAAGGTAATCTCGGTGAAGACCGTCACCGACTCGGTGATCTTGGCCAGGTTCAGGTGTGCCTTGTAGCTGGAAATGTACCCGGCCGATTCCAGCCGTTTGACCCGTTGCAGGCAGGGGCTGGCCGACAATCCCACGGCATCGGCCAGGCTCACATTGGTCATGCGCCCGTCCTTCTGCAACTCAACCAGGATACTGATGTCGATGCGGTCCAGTTTGACTAAACCTTCCATTGCGAACCTCTTGACTGCCATTTGTAAGACAATCTTCTAGCAAAATCAGCGCCGTAAAGACAGCTGATGTTGAGCCACCAGGTCCGCCATGCTGTTAATGCAGTAGTGCCCGGCACAAGGCGTCGGCTGTGCGACCCGCTCGCGACAGATCAGGCACACATCGACTCCCGCCTGTCGACTGGCTGAAGGCCGGGTCACTTGCAGGATCAGGGCAGGCTCAAGTTCGTTGCTCTTCAACCAATCCGCATCCTGCAACGGGTCGCTGGCCAACGAGACGAAGTCCTCGGCCATGATCCCCAGGCGCTCACAGAGCACTCCACGATCCTCGGCATCCCGATCGCCCTTCACCAGCAGCCGATAGAACTTGCGCAAGTACAACATCGCTCCCGGCGCGTCCTCGAACAACGACCAGCCAGCCACCGAACGGGCGAAACTCATGCCCTCCTCCCAACTGGCTTTCTGCCCCCAGCGCTCGGCCAACTGGCGATGGGCGAAACACAGCAGTCCACTGAAACCCAGTTCGCCAAAGCGTGGATACAGTGCCCGCACCACCTCGCGAAATTCAGCCAGCACCTGTTCCTTGTCCGGGTGTCCGCCCCGGCTGTCGAGCAGCGGTTGCAGCGCCGCCCAGACCCCCGAATCGCGATCGACCAGGACCTCATCGCAATCGATGAGCAGCGCTCGATATTCAGTCAGCCCCATGGTGTACATAGCCTCCGATGATGCATTCGATCAATCCATGCTCCATAAACGCTCACGGGCGATGCCTTGCAGCACCGCCCGGAGTCGGCAGCACGTCAGTTCAAGACCCGTGCCAAGGCCGCTTCCAGAATCTGTAGCGCTTCATCAACCTGTGCTTCGGTCGCCACCAACGGCGCGAGGAAGCGCAGCACGTTGCGGTACACGCCGCACTTGATCACCAGCAAGCCACCCTTGCGCGCTTCATCGATCAGTCGCTGGTTCAGATCGGCGTCCGGTGTGCGGGCCTCGTCGTTCTTGATCAGCTCAATGGCGAGCATGAACCCGGTGCCGCGCACATCGCCGATTTGTGGGTAACGACTCTGCAAGTCAAGCAGTCCTTGGCGCAATTGCTCGCCCAACACGTCACCGCGCGCCAGCAACTGTTCCTCTTCGTAGGCATCGATGACCGCAAGTGCCGCCGCGCAGGACAACGCGTTGCCGCCGTAGGTGCCACCCAGCCCACCTGGCAACGGCGCGTCCATGATCTTGGCCTTGCCGACCACACCGGACAGCGGCAAGCCACCGGCCAGGCTCTTGGCGACGGTCACCAGGTCTGGCTGGATGTCCGCGTGCTGGAAACCGAACCACTTGCCGGTTCGGCCGAACCCGGTCTGGATTTCATCGAGGATCAGTACGATGCCGTGTTTCTCCGTCAGCGCGCGCAGTCCCTGAAGGAACTCTTTGGGTGCCGAGAGGAAACCACCATCACCCTGCACCGCTTCGATGATGATCGCAGCGACCCGCTCCGGCGCAACCTGGGTGGCGAGCAATTCGTCCAGCGCCTTGAGCGCCATCTCGCTGGTGACGCCGCGATAGGCGTTTGGATACGGCGTATGGAACACCTCCGGCGCGAACGGCCCGAAGTTCTGTTTGTACGGCTGGCTCATGCCAGTGAGGGTGCTGCCCAGCAAAGTCCGCCCGTGGAAACCACCACGGAAGGCAATCACAGCCGAACGGTTGGTGTGAGCCCGGGCGATCTTCACCGCGTTTTCCACGGCCTCGGCGCCGGAGGTAAAGAACGCGGCTTTATAGGCCTCGTTACCGCCGATCATTTCGCACAGGCGCTGGGCCAGATCCAGGTAAGGCTTATAGGCAACCACCTGGAAGCAGGCGTGGGAGACCTTTTGCAGTTGCGCCTGAACCGCCGCAACCACTTTTGGGTGGTTGTGGCCAATGTTCAACACGCCGATGCCGCCGACAAAATCCAGGTATCGCTGGCCGTCCACATCCCACAATTGGGCACCTTGGGCGCGATCGATCACCAATGGATGAGCGGTCACCAGGCCCCGCGGCACGAACTGATCGCGCTGACGGAGCAAATGAGGGGTTTGGTCGACTTTGCTGTTCATGGCATTTCCCATCGTGAGTCCGGCAGCCCGGAGGTAATTGGTGATTTCCGATGGTGTCCAGATTAAGGCTTGCGCGGAACGAACTACGCCGAACTTGGCTTCTCAGAAATCCGGATCCACTGTTTTCACCCTGCCAAACGGCAGATTCCTTCAGTGCGCCGAATATGCTGCAGGCCTGCCGATCCGAAGGGATGCAACGCGTTTAAAGCGGTGCTTTCAACAGATTCTGCGCCAGCGTTGCGCGATGATAGGAACACCTTCACCTTTCAGGAATTGACCATGGCCTTGCTTTACAAAGCTGACCCTGTGCGCGGCGAACAGTGGAAAGCGCTGTTCGCCGAACACGCCCCGGATATCGAATGGCGCGCCTGGCCGGACATTGGCGACCCCAGGGACATCGAGTACCTGGCGGCGTGGCAGGCACCGGATGACATTGAGGCCGTGCTGCCGAATCTGAAGGTGTTGTTCGCGTTGTCCGCCGGGGTCGATCAACTGGACCTCGGTCGATTGCCCAGGGACTTGCCCGTGGTGCGCCTGTTGGACCCCGGCATCACCGCCGGCATGTGCGAGTACGCCAGCTTTGCCGTGCTCAGCCTGCACCGGGACATGTTGCGTTATCGCCAGCAGCAGGTGGCCCGTTGCTGGCAGGCGCACATGCTGCAACCGTCGGCCAAGCGTCGGGTCGGCGTGATGGGGCTGGGCACCCAGGCGCAACAGATTCTCTCGACCTTGCAACCTTTGGGGTTCAAGTTGAAAGGCTGGGCTCGCAGCGCTCATCACATCCCAGGCGTGGATTGCTATGCCGGTCGCGAGCAACTGCCGGCGTTTCTCAGTCAATGCGACATTCTGTTGTGCGTGCTGCCGCTGACCGAGCAAACCCAGGGCATTCTTGATCGTCAGTTGTTCCGACAACTGCCCCACGGCGCGGCGCTGATCAACATGGGCCGTGGCGGGCATCTGGTGGAAAGTGATCTGCTGGAGGCGCTGAACAGCGGGCAGCTCAGTGGTGCGGTGCTGGACGTTCTGCAGGAAGAGCCGGCGCCGGCGGATCATCCGTTCTGGGGCCACCCGCAGATTCTGCTGACACCGCATATCGCGGCGATGACCCAGCCTGAAAGTGCGTTTGGGGTGTTGCTGGAGAATATCCGGCGGTTCGAACGGGGTGAGTCCATGGTGGGCCAGATTGATCACATGCAGGGTTATTGACGCAAAACACAATCCACCTGTGGGAGCTAGCCTGCTAGCGATGACATCAGCACATTCAACATCAATGTGTCAGAAACACTGCTATCGCTAGCAGGCTAGCTCCCACAGGGATATATCGGCGAACACAGAATTTGATTTCACCCAAATCAACTGTAGGAGCTAGCTGCTCCTACAGGGTTTTGTGGTGGGTTAGAGGATGTTGGCGATGGCTTTGCCGACGTCCTGTGTCGAGCCCTTTCCGCCCAGGTCCGGGGTAATCGGCCCCTCAGCGATCACCCGCTCGATCGCTTGCAAGATCCCGTCGTGCGCCGCGCGATAACGCTCGTCTCCATTGCCCAGGAAATCAAGCATCAACGCCCCGGACCAGATCATCGCAATCGGGTTGGCGATGTTTTGCCCATAGATGTCCGGCGCCGAACCGTGCACCGGTTCGAACAGAGAAGGAAACCGCCGCTCGGGATCCAGGTTGGCCGACGGCGCAATGCCGATGGTTCCGGCACACGCCGGCCCCAGGTCGGAGAGGATGTCGCCAAACAGGTTCGACGCCACCACCACATCGAACCGATCCGGTTGCAACACGAAGCGCGCACACAAGATATCGATGTGCTGCTTATCCCAGGTGATCTCAGGGTACTTGGCCGCCATCAATGCCGTGCGCTCATCCCAATACGGCATGCTGATGGAAATCCCGTTGGACTTGGTCGCTGCCGTCAATTGTTTGCGTGGCCGGGTCTGGGCCAGGTCGAAGGCGTACTTGAGAATGCGGTCCACACCACGGCGGGTGAACACGGACTCTTGCAGCACAAATTCATTTTCAGTGCCTTCGAACATTTTGCCGCCGACCGATGAATACTCGCCTTCAGTGTTCTCGCGGATCACCACGAAATCGATATCCCCCGGTTCACGCCCGGCCAACGGACACGGCACGCCGGGAAACAGCCGTACCGGGCGAATGTTCACATACTGGTCAAAGTCTCGGCGGAACTTGAGCAGTGAGCCCCACAGGGAAATATGGTCGGGCACCTTGTCCGGCCAGCCCACGGCGCCGAAGTAGATGGCGTCGAAACCCTTGAGCTGTTCGAACCAGTCCTCGGGCATCATCTGCCCCTGTTCCAGGTAGTAATCGCAGTGCGCCCAGTCGAGCACTTCGATGCTCAGGTCCAGCTGCCATTTCTTCGCCGCCTGCTCCAACACCCTCAGCCCTTCCGGCAGGACTTCCTTGCCAATGCCATCGCCAGCAATCGCGGCGATCTTGAATACCTTGTTCATCAGTTGTGGCTCCTCGTGTCTGTGAATTACAAGCCGCCGATGTGGAAGGCTTTGACTTCAAGGTATTCATCCAGGCCGTACTTACTGCCTTCACGGCCCAGGCCCGATTGCTTGATGCCGCCGAACGGCGCGACTTCCATGGAAATGATCCCGGTGTTGAGGCCAACCATGCCGAACTCCAACGCCTCGCCGAAACGCCAGGAGCGCCGAAGATCCTGAGTGAAATAATAGGCACCCAGACCGTAAGGCGTAGCGTTGGCCAGCGCGAGGGCTTCGGCTTCGTCGGTGAAGCGCATTAACGGCGCGACCGGGCCGAAGGTTTCTTCGCTGGCCAGCAGCATGCCGGCGTGGGCATCTCCGAGCACCGTAGGTTGCACGAATTGGCTGTCACCGTCGGGAATACCCCCGTACAGCAACTGCGCACCCTGGCTCAGTGCATCGTCGATGTGCCGCGCGACTTTGCTCACGGCGGCCTTGTTGATCAACGGGCCGATGGTCACGTCAGCTTCCAGGCCATTGCCAACATTGAGCTTGCCGACCTCCTCGACCAGACGCTGGGCGAAGCGCTCATAGATGCCGTCCTGCACCAGAATCCGGTTAGCGCAGACGCAGGTCTGGCCGGCGTTACGGAACTTGCTGAGCATGATCCCGGCAATCGCCTGCTCCAGATCCGCATCATCGAAGACAATGAACGGCGCGTTACCGCCCAGCTCCAGGCTCAAGCGCTTGATGTGTTCAGCACACTGGCGCATCAACAAACGCCCCACGGCGGTGGAGCCGGTAAAGGAAATCTTGCGCACGGTCGGGTTGCCGGTCAGCTCTTCGCCAATACCGGCAGGCATGCCGCTCAACACGTTGAACACCCCTGCCGGAATGCCGACGCGTTCGGCCAGTACCGCCAACGCGAGGGCCGACAGCGGCGTCAGGTCTGAAGGCTTGACGATGATCGGGCAGCCCGCGGCCAATGCCGGCGCGCACTTGCGGGTGATCATCGCGTTGGGGAAATTCCAGGGGGTAATCGCTGCGCAGACGCCGACCGGTTGCTTGAGGGTCAACAGTCGACGGTCGCCGGTGGGGGCCGGCATGGTTTCGCCGTAGACCCGTCGGGATTCTTCGGCGAACCATTTGACGAAGCCTGCGCCATAGCGGATTTCGCCCTTGGCTTCGTTCAGCGGCTTGCCCTGTTCACAGGTCATGATCAACGCCAGATCGTCGAGATTGTCGATCATGGCCTGATACCAACGCTCAAGCAGCAGCGCGCGTTCGGCTGCCGGACGTGCACGCCAGGCGGGCCAGGCTTTTTCTGCCGCCTCAATGGCACGCCGGGTTTCCGCGCCTTGCATCGCTGGTACGCGAGCGAGCAAATGACCGCTGGCCGGGTCGAAGACGTCCAGCGTCGCACCATCATCGGCACCAATCCACTGCCCGTCTACATAAGCGAGTTCTGCCAAAAGGCTGGGGTCTTTCAAGCGATTCTTGAGCATGGTCGAGTCCTTATCCGAGACAGATTCCAGTCTAGGGAGACGCGGCGGATGAGGATGCTGAAAGCGCTTTGCGGACAGTGTCGGATGCTGAAAATGGCGGTGGAACGGCAGATTTTTATTTGTCAGCTAAACACAATTTTCTGTGGGAGCGGGCTTGCTCGCGAAGGCGGAGTGTCAGGCGCAATCAATGCTGAATGTACTGACCCTTTCGCGAGCAAGCCCGCTCCCTCATTTGTTTTCTACAGTTTGATGGAACCCAGCAATCCACCCAGAAACAGCTCCCCAGCCTCCATCTGGCTGATCTCGATAAACTCGTCCGGTTTGTGTGCCTGTTCAATGGAGCCTGGGCCACAGACCACCACTGGCACATCCAGGCGCTGATTGAATAACCCGCCCTCGGTGCCAAACGACACCTTGGCCGTACCGGTATCCGGCGCCGCGAAGTTTTTCAGAAAGCGCACCGCTTCGACGCTCGGGTGAGTGTCCAGTCCTGGGTAGACGTTGATCGTTTCGATCTCGATGGCCGCCACGCTGGAGAGTTTTTTAGCCTCGCGCACGATCACCTCGGCGCGCTCCTGCATTTGCGCCAAAATCTGCTCCAGATCATCCGCCGGCAAGTTGCGCACTTCGAAATCCAGGGTGCACAGGTTCGGCACGATGTTCAGCGCACGGCCACCGCCGATCTGCCCGACATGCACGGTGCTGTAAGGCACGTCGTAATCGGCATCCTGGGCGCCCTGCTCCTGCAGTTGCTGCTGGGTCTGGCGTAACACCCCAATGAATTCACTGGCCACGTGAATTGCATTGACCGACAGCGGCGCCAGCGAGGAATGCGCCTCCAGGCCCCGGCAGTAGGTCCGATACGAGCCCTTGCCTTTGTGCCCGAGGACGAATTGCATATTGGTCGGTTCACCGATCATGCACAAAAACGGCCGCACCGGCGCCAGGTGCAGCACGTCCAGCAAACGCCGCACGCCGACACAACCGATTTCTTCGTCATGGGACAACGCCAGTTGCAGCGGTCGGCTCAGTGAGTGATCCGCCGCATCGAGCATGGCATCGATGGCCAAGGCGATAAAACCCTTCATATCGCAACTGCCACGACCGTAAATCCTGCCGTCCTTCACCGTCGCCTCAAAGGCTGGAAAGGTCCAGGCTTGCCCTGCCGCCGGCACCACGTCGGTGTGCCCGGACAACAGAATCCCCGGCAGCTCTTTTGGGCCGGTGCTGGCGAACAGGTTGGCCTTTTTCCCGGTGGCATCCTTGACGATCAACGACTCGATGCCCTTAGTCAACAGCAAGTCGCGCACGTAATCGATCAGGGCCGTGTTCGACTCCGAAGAGACAGTGTCGAAGGCCATCAAGCGTTTGAGAATATCCAGTACACGCGGCTTCATGAGGCCTTGCTCCGTAGTTCGGCAAAATGGGCGAACCGGCGAATGGAGAACGGCTCAATCAAGGTGCTGGTGCTGCCGGTGCTGATCAGTTCAGCCATCACGTCGCCGACGCCCGGGCCGAGCTGGAAGCCGTGACCACAGAAACCGAACGCGTAATACAAGCCATCGACGGTGCCGCTGGGGCCCATGATCGGCAGGGAGTCCGGCAGGTAACTTTCGATACCACTCCAGACCCGGATGATGTTCAGGTTGCCGACGCCTGGCAGCAGGCGTTGCATTTGCGTGATCTGGTTGAGAATGCTGCGTGGCTCGACGTAGGCCCGGCGATTGAGCATGTCCGGTTTGCTGCGATAACCGCCGCCGATGACGATGTTGCCACGGGTGATCTGCCGGAAATAAATCACTTCCTCCGGGATCTTGGTGTACACGCCAATCACCGTCGGCAAGGCGTAGGGCACAGGCTCAGTCACCGCCATCTGCGGGCCATGGGTGTCCAGCGGCACCGGTTCGTCAAATTGCTCGGAGAGCTTGTGCCCCCACGCGCCGGCAGTGATCAGCAACTGGGCGGCGTTGAATTGACGACCATCGGTGGTGCTGACGTTGAACTCGCCACCGACCTTTTGCACCTCGGCCACTTCTGTCTGTTCTTCGATGCGTGCACCGAGGCGCCGTGCCGCCCGGGCAAACGCCGGGGCGGCCAGTCGCGGGTTGGCGTGACCATCATGAGGTGCGTAGGAGCCCCCCTTCACGTCCGGCCCAAGGAAAGGAAAGCGTTCGTGCAACTCAGCGCCGCGATAGATTTTCAGGTCCAGTTGCGCCGCTTCCGGTGCGGCGGCGTAGGCCTCCAATTCCGCAATTTCGTCTTCGCGATAACACACACGCATGTGGCCGCTGGCGATGAACTCCAGGTCGTCGTCGATCAGTTCCGGCAAACGCTTCCACAGCGCCCAGGAGCGGTTGGCCAACTCCAGCTGCCCCAGGTAGCGCCCCTGGCGCCGGACATTGCCGAAGTTCACACCGCTGGCGTACTGACCGATCTGGTCGCGCTCCAGCAGGGTCACCGAGTGTCCACGTTTACGCAGGAAAAACGCCGACGCCGCGCCCATGATGCCGCCGCCGATAATCAGGACATCGCTTTTTTGCGGTTTCATGAGGGCTCCTCAATGATGGTCATCGGCAAGGGTTTGACCGGGGCCTGGCCCCGCTGTCGACCGACCTGTTGCACGCTGACGCCAGCGGCGGCGGCAATCACCTCGGCTCCGGCCTGGGAGCAGTAACGGCCCTGGCAGCGACCCATGCCGACCCGGCTGAACGCCTTGGCCCGGTTAACCTCGCAGGCACCCTTTTCGCTGACGGTACGGCGCAGTTCACCGGCGCTGATCATCTCGCAGCGGCAAACGATGGCGCTGTCGGGCAAGGCCTTGGCTTGTTCGGCCGGCCAGGGAAACGCCTGGGCCAGGCCAAGACGAAACTGGTCCATCACCGCCAACGCATTACGTTGTTCGTCACGCAAGCTGGCGTTCACCGGTTGCTGCAGATCTTCCAACAATGCCATCGCCACCAAGCGACCGGCATGTTCGGCAGCGTCGGCACCGCGAATCTTCGAGCCGTCACCGGCGGCATACACCCCGTTGACCGTGGTCCGGCCCTCTTCATCCACCGACAGCCACCATTGGCCCGACGCATCGTCAAAGCGCATTCGGCAACCGGCCAGATCCGCCAACTGGGTCTCCGGGCGCAAGTGATAACCGAGGGCCACGGCATCGCACTGCACATTCAACGTCTCGCCACGGGTGGTCAGGACGCGTACGCCGCTGACCTCGCTGGCCGCATCGCCCAGCACTTGCTGCGGTTTAATGCCCAGGTGCACGGGGATTTTCGCCTTATACAACTGCGCCAACAGTTTCATCCCGGTGAACAGCAATCCGGGGCGCGCCAACAACTTTGGCAACGCGCCAATACGCTTGCTCAGCGGCGAAGTGTCGAGCACCGCCGCGACGTTGGCGCCAGCCTTGAGGTACTGAGTGGCGACCAGATACAGCAATGGCCCGCTGCCCATGAACACCACGCTGTGACCAATGGACACTGCCTGAGACTTGAGCGCAATCTGCGCGCCCCCAAGGCTGTAGGTACCCGCCAACTGCCAGCCTTCAATCGGCATCAAGCGGTCGGTGGCGCCGGTGCACAGGATCAGCGCGTCGTAATCCACCGTCGAGTGGCGACTTTGATTGACGCAATGCAGCTGCCCTGGTGTCAGGTTCCACACCAGCGTGTTCGGGCGATAGTCGATACGCTCGCGCAAGCGGTCGAAACTTTCGTGAAGGTTTCGGGCCTTGGCGGCTTCGGTGCCGTACAGGGCGCTGTAGTCCCGGGTAAAACCCTCCGGCTGGCGCCGATAAATCTGCCCGCCATCGCGGCGATTTTCATCGATCAAGATTGGCTTGATGCCCGCCGCCAGCAGGGTCTCGGCGCAGCGGATACCGGCCGGCCCGGCGCCGACAATGACAACTTTCCTGGAACTCAGCCGCGCAGTGGCCATATCGCCTCCGGTTGTGTGGTGACGATATCCAGCCCCTCACGGACTTCGTTGGAGCACGCCCGCAGGCGTTCGCCAGTGCGGGTCCAGACCCAGCAATCCTGGCATGCGCCCATCAGGCAGAAACCGGCGCGCCGACCGGAATCAAACTCCGACTGACGCAAGGCATTGCCTTGGGTCAGCAGTGCCACCATCAGGGTGTCGCCTTGCAGCGCCTCGATGGGCGCGCCATCGACCTTCAAGCTGACAGTCGGCCGACCCTGCTCCGCCAGCCTCACAAAACGCCCGTTCATGCGTAGGCTCCCTGGGTCATGGTGATCAAATTCTGCTGGGTTTTGAGCAACTCGGCGCTGTCGTGGTGGCAGAGGATTTCACTGCCGCCGTCGATGATGCGTCGATTCGGGGCGATGCGATTGCACAGGCCATCGACGCGTACCGGGCAACGATTGAGGAAGGTGCAAAGTTCCGCCACGTTGGCTTTGGGGCCAATGGGTGGTAGCTCGCAGCTAGTGGCCCCGCAGTTTTCCAGCCAGCCCTGACGCAGTTCCGGCACCGAATGGATCAGTAGATCCGTGTACGGATGGAACGGTGCCTGGATAAATGACTGCCGGCTGCCGGCTTCGATTTTGCGGCCGCTGTACATCACCACCACGTCGTCGCACAGCGCACGCACGGTGGAAATGTCATGGCTGATGAACAGGTAAGAAACCCCCAGTTGCTGACGCAGGTCGCGCAGCAGTTCGAGAATCGCCGCACCGACTACGGTATCCAGCGCGGAGGTCACCTCATCGCAGAGGATCAGATCCGGTTTGGCGGCCAGCGCCCGGGCCAGGTTGACCCGCTGTTTTTGCCCGCCGGACAGTTCGTTTGGACGGCGCTCGGCCAGTGTCCGGGGCAAACGCACCAGATCGAGCATTTCGCCGATACGCTCGCGCAACGCCGCGCCCTTGAGGCCGAAATACATCTTCAATGGCCGGCTCAAGATAGTGCTGATGCTGTGCATCGGGTTGAGCGCGGTGTCGGCGTTCTGGAAAACCATCTGGATGCGGCGGAACTGGTCGTCCGTGCGCTCGGACAGGCTGCCACCCAGTGGCTGGCCATCGAAGGTCAAGCCGCCCAACGCCGGCGTCAGCAAGCCCGCCACCACCCGCGCCAGAGTCGATTTGCCCGAGCCCGACTCACCGATCACGCCAATGGCCTGGCCACGACGCACGGTCAGGTCGATGTCTTCCAGTACGCGGATCGCCGGCATGCCTTGGGCGTTCTTGTTGCCGTAACCGGCGGTCAGGCCCTTGATGGTCAGCAGCGGTACGTCTTCAACGACGCCACAGGGAGGACGAATCGTGGTGTCCGGTCGCGCGGCCGCCAGCAGGCTGCGGGTGTATTCGTGGGCCGGGCCCTTGAGCAGCGGCGCGGTGGCGCTCTGTTCGAAAATCTGGCCACCGTTGAGCACGACGATCTGGTCAGCCATTTGCGCGACGACCGCCAGGTCGTGGGAGACGTAGACCGCTGTCGCGCCCCGCTCGCGCACCACGCGTTTGAAAGCGCGCAGCACGTCGATCTGGGTGGTCACGTCGAGGGCGGTGGTCGGTTCGTCGAGCACCACCAGCAACGGATCGCTGATCAGTGCCATGGCTGCCATTACCCGTTGCAACTGCCCGCCAGACACCTGGTGCGGGTAGCGCTGACCGATGTTGTCAGGGTCCGGCAAGGCCAGGTCGCGGAACAGTTCGATGGCCTTGGCTTCGAGCACGGCGCGGGTACCCAAGCCATGGATCAACGCCCCTTCCACCACTTGATCGATCAGCTTCTTCGCCGGGTTGAACGCTGCTGCCGCGCTTTGCGCGATGTACGACACCCGATTGCCACGCAGGCCCTGCAACTCGTGCTCACTCAGGGCGAGCATGTTGTGCTCGCCGACCTGCACCACGCCGCCGGACAACCGGCAACCACGCCGGGCATAACCGAGCAGGGCCAGGGCGATGGTGGTCTTGCCGGAGCCGGACTCACCGATCAACGCCAGCACTTCACCTTTTTCCAGGGCGAAGCTCACGCCTTTAACAATTTCCGTTTCACCGCGCTCGCCACAGGCGACCACGCGCAGGTCTTTGACTCGAATCAATTCGCTCATTTCAATGCCCTCCCGTGCGGCGACTACGTCGGGACGACAGTCTGTCGATAAACAGATTCACACCGATGGTCAGGGTGCCGATGGCCAGCGCCGGGATCACGATGGCTGGCGCGCCCTGGTTCAAGCCGCCGATGTTTTCCCGCACCAGCGAACCGAGGTCGGCATCGGGCGGTTGCACACCCAAGCCCAGAAAACTCATGCCACTGAGCAGCAACACAATGAAGCCAAAGCGCAGGCCCAGGTCAGTCAGCACCGGGTTGAGCATATTGGGCAGGATTTCCACACACGCGATGTACAGCCGGCGTTCGCCACGAGTCCGGGCGACTTGCACGTACTCCAACGCTTCAATGTTCACCGCCATGCTGCGGGCGATGCGGAACGCGCCGGGGGTGAAACTCAGCACCGCGGTGCAAACCAGCAAGGTCACCGAAGAGCCAAAGGCCGAGACCATGATCAGCGCCAGCATCTTGCTCGGGATCGAGATAAAGGCATCCATCAGGCGACTGATGACTTCGTCCAGCCACTTGGGCGAGACCACCGACAGCAGCGCGCAACCGGTGCCCAGGCCACTGGCCAACACCGCCGCAATCAACGCCAGGCCAACCGTGAAGCGTGCGCCGACCAGAACGCGGCTGAGCATGTCGCGCCCCAGGTAGTCGGTGCCGAACGGGTAAAGGGCGCTGATGCTGTCAAAGACATTGTCAGAGACCACTTCGCCTACCGGGTGTGGCGCCAGCCACGGCCCGAGAAACGCCACCAGCAGCCAGATGACGCACATTGCAGCCCCGATCAGGCCCAGCCACGCCGGGCCATGAGACACCTTGCCCGCCGACAGGTCGGGCGCTGCAGGCGTCGATTTCACAATGAGATTGTTCATTGGTTTCTCAGCCTCGGATTGGACAGAATCGCGCACAGGTCGGCAATCAGCACCAACCCCAGGTACGCCGCACAAAACAGCATGGTGCAGGCCTGGACCAGCGCCATGTCACGGTTGGTCACGGCATCGACCATCAAACTGGCGATGCCGGGATAGTTGAAGATCGTCTCGACGATCACCACCCCACCCAACAGGTACGACAGGCTCAGGGCGATCGCGTTGGCAATCGGCCCGATGGCGTTGGGCAACGCATGGGTCAGCACGATGCGCATTGGGCCTACGCCTTTGAGCCGGGCCATTTCCACATACGGGCTGTCGAGTTGATCGATCACTGCGGCCCGGGTCATGCGGGCCATTTGCGCGACGATGACACAGCACAAAGTCATCACCGGCAAGGCGTAGGTGCGCATGAATTGCCAGGGTGAAGTGATGTCGCTGGCGTAGGACAGCGCCGACAACCAGCCCAGGTTCACCGCAAAGATCAGCACCGCCAGGGTGGCCACCAGAAACTCCGGGACGGCGACCATGGCCAGGGTGAAGAAGCTCAGGAAACTATCGATGCGCCCGCCGCGGCCCATGGCCGAACCGATGCCCAGAATCAGCGCCACCGGCACCGATACCAGCGCCGTGGCCGCCGCCAGCATCAGGGTGTTGGGCACCCGGCCAGCCATCAACTCCCCGACCGGCATGGCGTTGGACACCGACTGGCCCATGTCCCCGCTGAGCAGGTTCATCAACCAGTGCAGGTAACGCACCACACCGGGCTGATCGAGCCCCAGTTTCAGGCGCAGTGCCGCCACCTGTTCCGGCGTGGCGAACTGCCCGAGCGATTGCTGCGCCGCGTCCCCGGGAAGGACTGCCGTGATCGCGAACACGACCATCGACACGATCAACAAAGTCACGATCGCGGCGCCCAGACGCCGGCCGATCAACCACAGTGTGTTGCTATTCATCGCCTACCCTCCTGCACTGTCCCTGACGTACTACTCAGATCACCATCAAGCGTCCAGCCAGATCTGCTCGGCGAACATGTAACCCATGAAGCCACCCAGCGGGTTGCTGCCGTAGCCCTTGATGCGCTGGTCCACACCGTCGATGTTGCTGATGAACACCGGCACGCCGATACCGCTGTGGTCATGCACCAGAGTCTGCATGTCCGCGTACATTTTGCTGCGCTTGGCATCGTCGGTTTCAGCACGGGCGAGCATCAGCAGCTGGTCGAACTGATCGTTCTGCCAACCGGATTCGTTCCATGGCGCCTTCGACTGGAAGAACTGCGAGAACATCACGTCGGCGTTCGGCCGCGGGTTGATGTTGCCGAAGCTAAGCGGGTGCTTCATCCAGTGGTTGGACCAGTAGCCGTCGCTCGGCAAGCGGTTGACGTCCAGCTTGAGGCCGGCCTGCTTCGCCGATTGCTGCAGCAGCACGGCGATGTCCACCGATCCGGTGGCGGCTGGCGAAGCGACCAGCGGCATGCTGATGCTTTCCATGCCGGCCTTCTTCAGCAGGAACTTGGCTTTTTCCGGGTCATAGACTCGTTGCGGCAAATCGGCGTTGTAGTAGCGCGAGCCGGGAGCAATCGGATGGTCGTTACCGACGACGGCAAAGCCACGGAATACGGCGGATTTAACCTGCTCGCGGTCCAGCAGGTACTTCATGGCCTGGGTGAATTCGGCGCTTTTGCCCGGCATCTGATCCTGACGGATAATCAAGTCGGTGTAGTTGCCCGACGGTGCATCCACGACCCGGTGCTTGGCGCTGGCCTTGATCCGGTTGGTGGAACGCGGGTTGACCTCGTTGATCATATGCACGTCGCCGGACAGCAACGCGTTGACTCGCGACGGTTCGTCGCCAATGGCGATGAACTCGATCTCGTCGAGGTACGGCAGACCTGGCTTCCAGTAGCCGGTGTTGCGCTCGGCAATCGAACGTACGCCCGGTTTGAATTCCTTGACCTTGAACGGCCCGGTGCCGATGCCCTGGTTGAAGTCAGTGGTGCCTTCGGGAACGATCAGCAAGTGCGACACGGCGAGGATCGACGGCAGCTCGGCGTTCGGAGCGCTCAGACGGATCTGAACCTCGTTGGTGCCGGTAGCCTTGATTTCGGCGAACTGTTCCATCAGCGGCATGACCTTGGAGCCGGTCAGCGGATCCTTGTGGCGCGTCAACGAAAACACCACGTCGGCGGCGCTCAGGGTTTTGCCGTTGTGGAAGGTCACATCCTTGCGAAGGGTGATGGTCCACAGCGTGGCATCGGTGTTGTCGATGCGCTCGGCCAACTCCAGTTGCGGCACCAGGTGCGCATCGAAACGGGTCAGCCCGTTGTAGAACATGAAGTGGCGTACATAGTCGGTGGACAGCGCGCCTCTGGCTGGGTCGAGGGTGTCGGCGGTGGAGCTGGACATGCCAGCGACACGAATCCGCCCGCCTGGCTTGCCTTTGCCGGGGGCCGCGGCTTCGTCAGCGAACAGTTTGCCAGCGGCGCCAAACAGGCTGCCTGCGCCCGCTGCGGCGACACCCGCCACACCGAGCATTTGCAGCGCACTGCGACGCGACATGCCGCGATTGAGACCTTCGAATACTCGCAGGCTTTCCTGGCCGGAGATCAGCTTGGAGTCGTTATTGTTGTCTGTCATATCGGTTGTACCTGTCGAAAATAAGAAGGCTCGAGTGTCCCGGTTGACCGGAACGTCCTGGAAACGCAAACGACGGTGACGCCACAACATCAACTCAATGCAAATAGTCCTGGAAGCGGTAATAGGCGCCCACGAACGGCAGGAACCATGGCTTGCCGAAATGTCCGGGGATCGCCGGCCAGTCGAGTTCCCGCCAGGGGTTCGCCTCGACCTTCCCGGCCATCACGTCGGCCATGACCTGGCCCATGTGCACCGACATCTGCACGCCATGGCCGCTGTAGCCCATGGAGTGATAAACACCGCCGTGCTGGCCGGCCCGAGGCAAGCGATCGGACGTCATGTCCACCAACCCTCCCCAGCAATAATCGATTTTGACGTTGGCCAATTGCGGGAACATCTGCACCATCGCCGCCTGCAGCACTTTGCCGCTCTTGGCATCGTTGACGCTGTCGGACATGGCAAACCGCGCACGACCGCCGAACAGCAGACGGTTGTCCGGCGTCAGACGGAAATAGTTGCCAATCATCCTGCTGGTGACATAGGCACGATGACCGGGCAGCAACTGATCAATCAGCGCTTGAGGCAGCACTTCGGTTGCAATCACGAAACTGCCCACCGGGACGATCCGCCGCCGATACCAACCCAAGCCGCCGTGCTGACAGGCACCGGTCGCCAGCAATACTTGCCCGGCGTGCAGCGAACCCTTGCTGGTGTTGACCTGATAACCGCCGGCCCGGGCTTTCCAGTCCAGCACCGAAGTGCCTTGGTGGATCAGCGCGCCGTGACGCACCGCCGCCTCGGCCAGGCCGACGCCGAAACGCCCGACGTGCATCTGCACGCCGTTGCGCTGCAGCAAGCCACCGTGGAACTGCACCGAATTCACTTCAGCGCGGGTCTGCTCGGCGGATAGCAACTCGACATCGGCATCGACTTCACGGCGAATCAATTCGCACGTCCGCGCCAGGCCTTCGTAGTGCATCGGCTTAGCGGCCAGCTTCAACTTGCCGTTGCGGATCAGATCGCAAGCGATACGCTCCTGCTCCACCAGCGACACCACACTCTGCACCGCGCTTTCGTAGGCCTGGTAATAGGCCCGCGCCTTGTCGGCACCGAGGCTGGCACTGAGGCCGACGTAGTCCTGAGCGACCCCGGTGTTGCACTGACCACCATTGCGGCCGGAGGCCTCACCGATCACCCGCCCGGCTTCCAGCACCACGACACTGGCGCCCTTGAGGGCCAGCGCCCGAGCCGCCGCCAACCCGGTGAAACCGCCACCGACGATGGCCACGTCGACTTGCCCGGGCAATCCGCCGAGCTGTGCACCGGTGAAAGCCGGTGCGGTGTCGAGCCAGTAGGACTCACTGCCCATGTTCAATCCGCCTATACCAAGAAGACTCTGCCAATAAACCTATGCCAATGAAGAGTGCCGTTACAGACCAACCAATCCAGCCAGACCACCGATGTCCGGGATCTGGTGGTAGCTGTAGAAGGCATTGCCCGGTACTTCGTGGCCGCGAGCGACGAAGGCCTTGTTCTTGATCTTCATGTCGTGTGCCGGCATCAGGTCGTAACGGAAGCTGGAAGATACATGCAAGATGTCTTCCGGGCCGCAGTTGAGGTTGTCGAGCATGAACTCGAACGCCGCCAGACGCGGTTTGTAGGCCTGGGCCTGTTCGGCGGTAAAGACCTTATGGAATGGTGCGCCGAGCTTGTCGACGTTGGACATGATCTGGCTGTCACTGGCGTTGGAGAAAATCACCAGCGGGATCTTGTCGGCGATTTTCGACAGGCCGGCCGGTACATCCGGGTGCGGGCCCCAGGTTGGCACGGCGTCGTAATAGAGTTGACCTTCTTCGCGGTAGGCAATTCCCCAGCGCTTGCAAGTGCGTGCCAGGGCCGTCTTGAGAATTTCGTCATAAGGCCTCCAGTCACCCATGACCTGGTCCAGGCGATAGGCCGAGAAATCCTTGACGAACTGATCCATTTGCTCCGCTGGAACGCGGTCAGCGAACAACTCGCGCGTCATCGTGCCCATGTGGAAATTGGTCAGCGTACCGTAGCAGTCGAACGTAATGAATTTGGGGCGAAGAAAGCTCATTGAGTGCGTTCCTGAAGTTCGTTGAGGTCATTGGCGCGACAAGCATTTGCCTGGTTTGCGAGGCAGCGATGTAACGCTGCAGCACACCGCCATTACAACACTGTGAAATCAGCAGATGGCGTTAAAAGCGATCGTCGTTCGATACAAATCACCGTTTTAGCCGTTTCCCTCAGCAGACTTTGCGGTGCGCACAAGCCTTGGGCAAAGCCCATGTTTATGCGCTCTTATGGACCTTTATCAGCCTGCGCGGGCTGCTGGCACCGACTTTTCCCGCAGAAACTGCGCCCCTGTGCAGGATCCGCGTCAGTTCATGCGGCACTCGCCAATCTCCCGCCGGATTAAAGCAATTGATGGCACATTCCAACCCTATGTCGACGCGTCTCAGCGTGAACCTTTTATAGGGTAAAAAGCCCCAAGCATTTGCTGCCGGCCTCAGGCGGCAATTAAGTAGTAAGTGTGGTCTTGGGGCCCGTGCCTCGCGGAATCTGCCGAATATTCCCTCCCCCCTTGCCAGGCTTTCACACAGATGGGATACAGGCGTCAACACGCCGGAAAACCCGTCGCTCGCGCACACTCTTTCTTTATCGGAGATTCGCCATGCCCGCCCCGCTCCCTTCCTACGTCTATCGCCCGATGACCCCCGCCGACCTGCCTGCGGCCCATGCACTGTCCGTGCAATTGAAGTGGCCCCATCGGCTCGACGACTGGGCCATGCTGCAACGGGTCAGCCACGGCTTTGTCGTGCTCGATGGCGAGCGCCTGATCGGTACGGCGTTCGCTTGCCCGCAAGGTGACTTCACCACCATTGGCCTGGTGATCGTCAGCGACGATTACCAGGGCAAGGGCATCGGTCGCAAACTCATGGAGCAAGCGCTTGGTGCCTGCCAGTCAAGCACTGCGATGTTGAACGCAACCCTGGCCGGTGCGCCACTATATGCCAGCCAAGGTTTTGTCGAATTCGGCTGGATTCAACAGCACCAGGGCCAGGCACAAGCGCCGCTGCCCGTGCCATTGGCAGACGGTGAAGAATGCCGCCCGCTGCGCGAAGCGGATCAGGCGCTGGTGCTGGAACTCGCCAACGCCGGCAGCGGGCTGGACAGGCAAGCAGTACTCAGTGATCTATTCGCTGTCGTCGAGCATTCGGTGGGCATTGTGCGCGACAGTCAGTTGCACGCTTTCGCCCTGCTGCGCCCGTTCGGTCGCGGACGTTGCATCGGCCCGGTGATCGCCGAAAACCTCGAGCAGGCCCAGCACATGATTGCCACATTGCTGGCCCAGGTACCGGACGCTTTTGTGCGCATCGATATTCCAGCCAATTGTGGTTTGGCAGATTGGCTGGAAGCGACCGGCCTAAAAAAGGTCGACACCGTGGCCCAAATGGCCCGCAGCACAGCGCCACAATCGACCAACGGCGTTCGGCAGTTTGCCCTGGTCACTCAAGCCATCGGCTAATCATCAGGACTGCGTCTGTCACTACCCTAATCCCCTATACACATGGAGCGACACCCCTATGTCCGAACCTACCATTGTGCTGTTGGCTCGCGCCAATGGCAGCCGCGTCGACACACCTTTCAAACAACAGCCATTGAACGCTGCGGATCCATTCACAAATGGACGCCAGATCGCCTGGTCAGGGACTGACGGTGTGTCTGCGGGCATCGTCGAAGCAGGCAAAATCCTTGATATCGAGGACTTCCCGCACACCGAAGTGATCGTGGTTCACACTGGGCACGTGACGTTGAAAACCCAGGAGCAGACGCTGGAACTGTCTGTCGGCGCCAGCGTTGTGATCGGTCGGGGCACAGCCCTGCGGATCGAAGCACAGACCGGAACCCAGTGGGCGTTTTGCGCCATGACCACCGAAGTAACAACGCCTGGCCTGACTTGGCTCGATCCGCTGGCGATCCTGTCTCCCTCAGCAGCGCCAGAGCAACAGATACTGATCGGTCCAACGCCGCAATGCCGGTCACGTAATGCCTTCGAAGATGCCACAACCGATCTGCGCGTCGGCGTGTGGGACTCGACGCCATACGAACGTCACGGCCGAGCGCACAAACTCAATGAGTTGATGTATTTGATCGAAGGCACCGTGACTTTGCTGGCACCTGACGGATCGAGCGTGACCGTTGGCACCGGGGACAGTGTATTCGTGCCGCAAGGTGCACAGTGCGCATGGAAAAGCACGCGCTATGTACGCAAAGTGTATGCCGTTAAGTAGCCTAGATTGATCACTGAAGATCAACTGCATCGCGGACTGCTGAGCAGGCAATATGTAGCTCAACGGTCCGGATACCGGTGGCAATGTGTCGAACCTAAACCGAGTCATAAGTCCAAGCTGATCGACCGAACTCCTTGCTGGCCAACCCGGCTGAGGTGATCCCACTCACCTGCCGTGTCTATTTGATGGTGCTTGACTGACTCGTTGATAGTTCACCAAAGTGGCACACCTGCACCGAGAAAGGTTAGTCACCGGCCTCTGGCTAGTGACTTAACGAGTCTTTAACGTTTTCACACCGCGTGGGTCCTTAGCAGCCTGTCGCGACCGGCAGCTATCGGCCATTAGCGGACTCTGGCCGTTGCTGGCTCACTGCGAAGTGCAGTCCAGGCCAGAGCAGCGATCCAGATGACGGAAACGCCGTAATTGAGTCGCTGATACAGACCAAACCCATGACCGTTACCGAATGACTTGGCCATCATTGCAACTGTTGCGAGAGCCAGGATTACACAGAGTGCCGAGAGCCATCTGAACCCTGGCGATGACAGCAATCTCTTGCTCAAAAACAACCACAGCACGCTCGCCATCGTCAGCGAAAGAAACATCACCAGTCCCGCAATGTTATGGATCTGCTGAGAAATTGAAGGCTGCGGCGGTGCGCACCCCTCATCACAGGAGAAGAAACCAGTAGCGAAACTAGCTAGGCCGTGAAGCAATATAAACGCGGCGCTGACCAGGGCCAAGCGCGAACCTGCGTACCGTCGCGCTATACCCAAGGCGAAAAGCCCGAACAGTACCCCTAAGGGAAAATTGTTCACCCACGCCGAATACCTATGAGTGGGAGCCCCTACCGCCCCTAACTGGCTCATCGCCTGGTCAAGGTGGCTATAACCCGGATAGCCAAGCGAGGTAAGCGACACGCCAGCGAAGAGCCAGAATGGAATCAGTAGCCCCAAGCCCAACAAGCTCCGGTCAGTGGTATTCACGGTACAGCACTCCTTTGTCATATCTGTGATCAATCCGTCTCTCACGAAATGGCCTCATACTAGGGAGACCGCCGGCCAGTGCGTTATCGATTTTTTTGCAAGACAGCATGCGCATGCGTCATCCTGTCGCCCCTCGAACCATGGATGGCCCCGATGGCCCGACGCCTACCCAGCACCTCTGTGCTGCTTGCCCTCGAAGCAGCCGCACGCCACCAGAGCTTTGCCAAAGCGGCCCAGGAACTTTCGCTTAGCGAAGGTGCGATCAGTCGGCAGATCGCCAAGCTGGAAGAGTTTCTCGGAATACGGCTGTTCAACCGTGTCGGCAATCGAGTCGAGTTGTCTGGCTATGGTGCGAGCTATGCGTCTCAGATCCGCGCTTCACTGGCGACATCGAACGTCACACCTCCCAGCTCATAGCCGATTCACGAGGCATTCCCTCGCTGGAAATCGGCATCATTCCCACCCTGGCCAGCCGTTGGCTGATCCCCAGGCTCACCCGATTCCAAAAGCGCCATCCGGAGATCGGAATCAACCTGCGAGAACGGACACAGCCCTTTTCGCTGGAGGAAAGTGGCTTGCAGGCCGCGATCAACTATGACCACCCAATCTGGCACACAATGAAAGTGCAGCCGCTATTCGAAGACCCGATGGTCGCCGTCTGTCATCCCGGCCTGGCAAACGAAGCCCCCGAAAGCATGCCGCTGCTGCACAAACACTCAAGCCCCTACAGTTGGGCTCGTTACGCGAAGCTTGTCGGATTGTCGCTCAGCACTGGATCGACAGGCCCAACTTATGATCGCTACGGCTTACTGATCGAAGCGGCAAAGGCCGGTATCGGCATGGCACTGGTACCTGGTTGCTACGTCGAGGAAGATCTACTGGGAGGTAAGCTCGTAACCCCTTGGCCAACAACTGCGCAACTGTGCGAACGCTACGTGTTGGTGACTCGCCCGACGACAGAAACCGCTCCAACCCTGGCGAAATTCGAACGCTGGTTGATCGACGAAGCTACCGCGAGATAATCGATCAACTTCAGCCCTGGAACGTCAGCTTCGGGTCGTTTTCAGCCGGTCGTGGCTGGCAATCGATGGGAAGAGCCGCAGCCAAAAGCAGAAGTTCATGGGCGACTCCAAAACGACGATTCATCGTAGATTGTCAGTTCGATGGGGTGGCCTTCGCTTGCTCAATGAGCCAGTCGATCAGCAACACAACCTCGGGAACACGATGACTGCGACCGAAATTTTGAGCTTTTAGGTGGGTGGATAGATCGTTCATTATTTCGAATAAGGCCTGCTTCTGGTAAGGATCAGCAATGCCCGAATGACTGAAAACCAGGTCTCTGGAAGCGCGGCCCGTGTACGGCGTGAAAGTGGCCGGGACGTCAGCCCCTGGCTAACCAGCGGCTCGCTCGCGCAGCCGCAATGGATCAATCGACATCTTTCGAAGTCAAAAACGGTTCAATCATCAGCTCAAACCGCTCCTCTTCTAAAATACTCCCATGCAAAAGTATTTCTTCGGCCGAAGGGTAATGTCGCAACAGCCTTTTAGCCTGACGCCGGACGTCTTCAGCTACACTCAGATCTCTTTTCAGCTCGAGTAGAAAATCGCGGGTTTGAATCAATGTCCGGGTACGTTCCGCAGGACGAGTCACTATCCACCTCGCAAAAATGTCCTTTCTGAAGGCTAACATTATAGCTGTCCCAAAAGGCTTACAATTGCGCCGCCACGCAATCACTCCCATAACGCCCGTATAGAATACCTACGAACCATCCTTTACGTTCTGCACCTCATGCCGTATGCGTAAAAAAAGCTCCTCGATGGTCAGCGTTTCGTCCATCCGCAGATAGCAGCTAACAAGGATCGACAGCGGGTGCGAACCGATAACCGACGCTATCGCGTCAATCTTGTCCAGAGTCGGGCTTTTCAAGCCGCGCTCTAGAGTACTGACATAGGTGCGACTGCTCACCACCGAAAAACTCTCCTGAGACAGCCCTGCGCTGACCCGATGCGTTTTCAGCGCAAGCCCAAAAGCACGTTCTAGCTCCATTTGCCTATCTCGCAAAAGGAACGATAAAGCCTGATTGCGCACTATAGAACTACAATCTATAGTGTTCATTTTCGCCGGACATGTTCGATGTTCATCACATACAACGAGGCTGAGGTACCGCTGGGACTTTTGGCTGGCAAGTCAGATGTGCGCCATTGGCTTTACGCGGAGCTTTCGCTTCCCTGCGTATGGTTCTATGTTTCCATCGGCTACCAGCGTTCTGCCAAATTCGGTCAAACCACGTTGTTAATCGCGGGTATTCGCGAGTTCGAGCAATTACTCAGCGATCGCGACTCTGACATGTGGTTAGAAGACGTCATGGTGGTAACTCCTGGCTCTGTGAACGGCAGCGGCCATTGGCGGATGGATCGGTTGAGTGAACTGAGTGAAGCCGTGGAATCGAACACCGGTCAGTTGACCTACGTTTATAAGTTGGAAGATGGCGGACTCGTGCTTGAGGGGCCAACGGCAGACCCGGCTAGCATGCAAAGCGGGCGGATAATCTTCTCCATCCAGCGAGACATAACGAATGCCGTAGGCGCAGCCATCTCGCATTGCCGCGTTTGAAATGGCAATGGCTCTCAAACTCCCGTGTCGTGGTCCTACGCGCTCACACCGACCAGTCTAACTATGAAGGTTTCGACATGGACACAAGGCAGAAATCTCTGTCACAGCGCGAGCAATTCGAAGAAGACGCGAAGCGCCTCGGTGGCAGGATGACTGCAAATCAGCGTCGATTTATGCAGGCAGCTAAAAAGCAAGGAAGGGACCTCGAACCCGCCGGAGGTATGGCAGGCCCGATGGAAAATTCAGAGTTATTAATTTCTGTTTACGACCACTAAAAACAGGCAAGTAATTGCTGCCTGAAATGCTGAGAAAAACTCACCTGATAGCTGGGTCCAGTTACCCCCCTCCAAGTGAGACTATATTCGTGGTTTCCGCTGCAATAGTCTGCTCGTCTTCCCTTTTGATGCAGCAATTCAACCCATCGCCATTGGCAATAGCGCCATTCAGACCCGGCTTTGAACTTGAAGTAGAATCTGGTGCCTGTACATTCAACACTGCAAGGTCATCCGGCAGGTCCTCCGCAAATCGCTCCGCAAAGCCTCGCAGCGTCGGCTCCGCGATCATGAACAGCCAAGCGTGAGTATTTGCCTGGTGAAAATGGCTAAAGCTTCCATCTGAAAATCCCAGTTTCAGAATTGGTTTCAGAGCACTGTGAATTTTACGGCAGTGAGAATCCCTCGACCGCTGACACCTCTAATCGCATCGCACCATCCAAAGTTCGTCCAGCTTGGTCGTATAAGATTGGCTCATCATCTCACGGCGCATTCCCCAGTCAGGTGATACTGGAACACTGGCAGCCCGCAGCGTACCCCGGCCCCATCTTCCGTTGATATTGTCCATGACCTGCATCAGCCGAACGCATTCTAAAGATTGCTTGGGGGCAAACAGGTCTTCGGTAAACTCACCTGGCTGCCTCAGATCCATCAAAAGCACCTCAGCTTTGCTGTAACGGAAGCCCGGACGAAAGATTTTAGCCACTGCGTCGGTAGCCATTCGAGTCATGAGCAGGGTGTCATATGTCGGGTAAGGCAGTTCTACCATCACTCCTTGGGCGTAATGGGCCTCGTCAGGATTGAACATACCAGTGCGGATGCTCACTCGCATGCGCTTGCACATCGAACCTTGAGCTCGGAGTTTTTCCGCTGCGCGTCCAACGTAAGTGGCCACTGCCTGCTTGATCGACTCAATCTCTATGAGGCGTTTGCCGAATGCCCGACTGCAGCAAATCTCTTGCTTTGGCTGCTCGACCTCTTCAACGTCCAAGCATGATATGCCCGCCAGTTCACGGGCGGTCTTCTCCACCACCACGCTGAATTTTTGCCGCAGCATCTTGGGATCAGCCATTGCCAAGTCCATAGCCCTCAGGATACCTATGGATTCCAGGTGCGCTGTCATTCGCCTACCAATTCCCCAGACTTCCCTTACCGCGGTGTTACGCAAAACCCAGTCTCGCTTGAAAGGATCACGGATATCTACAACGCCTCCAGTTTGAGCCTGCAAGCGCTTAGCGGTGTGGTTGGCCAACTTGGCAAGGGTTTTAGTGGATGCTATTCCAACACCGACCGGGATGCTCGTGCACCGTAATACGCGGGACCGAAGATCACGGCCGAATGCCTCAAGGTTACCGGGCATACCACCCATGCTTAGCCAGATTTCATCGATTGAGTACCGCTCCCAGGAGTCGACCGTAGACTCCAGAATGGTCATGATGCGTTCGGACATGTCGCCATACAGGGCATAATTGCTGGAAAACGGTACGATTCCGTGCTGCCTCAGTTTTTCTCGAATCTGGAAATATGGTTCGCCCATTTTTACGAACGGTTTTGCATCGTAGGATCGAGCTATCACACACCCGTCGTTGTTGCTGAGTACTACGATTGGGGTCTTGGCCAGATCTGGTCTAAAGACGCGCTCACAGCTCGCATAGAATGAGTTGCAATCGACCAGCGCAAACACTTTTTCACTGTGCATGATCGCGCACACTGAAGCAGACCACTCCCCAAACTAGAAAGTCGTCACCTTCGAGAATGTATCTGGCGGGATAAGCTGGGTTTTCCGACTTGAGGATTACCACCCCGTCCCGGCGATCCAACCGCTTGCATACCGGCTCATTGTTCACTGCGGCAATGATGATATCGCCATGCTCAGCGTCACTGCCTCGATCCACGATGACAACGTCACCCGAGAAAATGCCGGCGCCCTGCATGCTGTCGCCTTCCACTTTGACCAAATAGACATGGGGTGCTCGCAGATCGAACAGCTCATCAAGAGAGATAATTTTCTCTAAATGATCGGATGCTGGGGATGGAAAGCCGGCCGGCACGCGAAAGGAGTAAGAAGGAACCATTGTAGCGCCGCCAGTCGGCGTGCCTAAGAAGGTGATGGTCATAATGTAAAGCTCAGAGAAGACTGTATATGCATACAGTTAACCCTTGATTCATCGGCCGGTCAATCCCGGCCAATGGCAATTTCGTCGGGTGGAATCCAAGTTTTCTGCGACGCCGCGGATCTATAGATAGGACATTTGAGGCGAGCAATTGCCGCTCCAGATTCGGCAATGCCTAGGCGACTAGCTGCATGAGCGCTGTTATCTCAAAGCTTTCTCGGCCCGCGCGGGTCCAACGAAATTATATTTAACGCAGGCAACTGCCGCTCAAGCTCAGCGATACGGTCATACAGCTCAATGATTTTCGCATCCGCTTCGCTCAATAAACTTGCGAGTTGGTCACGCTGCCGGGCAACTTGCTCAATCCGATCACGCAGGGCGCGGCTTTTCTGACGGGCTAGAAGATTTACCTTGTTCAACGAAGGAGGTCGCTCCTCCGCATGTTGTTCCACATATGTTTTTATCTCTGCGATGAGACTCGGGAAACGAGATTTCTTAAGCGCCGACGGATCGCTCCCGGCCTCTTTGGCCACGTTGTTCTGAGTGACCGGTGTCCCCTTTGGTAGAAGCTGTGGCCTATTGAGCTTCAGGCGCTCAAAAGCATCACGATATTGATCAGCCGCGCTGCGGCGAGCAGGGAGCTCAACGTCCATTTGCGCTCCCTACGACACGACGGAAGCTCTCTACGCTTCGCTGTTGAGCCATCAACGATTCCATTAGCGGACTCCCATCCTGAGCAGTAGAAAGCCGCTCTTTTAGTACATGTTCGAGATCATCTACCGCGCCCAATCGTTCTGAGTCATACAGCACATCAGGGCAAGGTTTTGCATCCACTGAATCACCGCCCCCGCAATGGGCAATGTTGTCAATTCCGCCGTACGGACAAGGCTCGCGACTCGAACAAACGCCAAGAATTATCGGGCGACAGGCGACCGCGCCTTTCTTTGCCAAACCAATCATCTTCTTCGCATCCTCTGGCGAAATCAGCCGAACGATCTCAGCCTTTCGTTTGTCTCCATGGGGACTGACAAAACGCTCACTCGTAAGCTGCTGCAACTCTCTTCCAAGCGTCTCGTACATTGTGCGAACGTACAGAGTGTGAGCCTTCTCCTCTAGACGCATCCGTGAGTGATTTTGTCCGTAGTAAAGGCTCATCGCTCGTGTGACGTGCTTGAGCTGGTACTGAAGCGAAGCATCACTTACGAGCCCGGAAGCTTGCATGTTCACTGCCCCAGTTCTACGCAACTGATGCCAGGCCAACGGCCATACAGCGCCCACTTGATACTCCTCCGAGAGTGTAGGGGTAGCTAGCCGGGCCAATTTCAAATCCTCAGTCGTGATCCGCAAACATTCTATGTCAAAGAGCTTCCCGTACTGTTCCACAAGGACGGCATATGCCGGAATGCCCGGTCTCAGTGAGTGATCAACTTTATTGCGCAATGGGCTCCAGGGCTCGTAAGAAAAATCGGTGAAGTAACGACCGGCGAGAACTCTCGCGGCTTCGGGAGGTGCGTGTAGTGCGCGAAACAGAGAAATAACCTCCATCGCCTTCACGGCGACCGCCACAGATGGGGATGTGACCCACAGGGCGTCGCTATCAGAGAGCGTTTTTGTCGTCTGCCCACGTAACAAAAAAATGTCACCGAAGCTCTTGTCGTGCTCGACGTCAAGGCACCCGGCTCGAAGATTCCATGCTTCCTCGACCCGCATGAGACTGAAGTTAAGGATGTAAGCTAATCCCGCGCGGGTGACCAGTTTCAGATAGCTAGTCAGCGCTCTTACTTGCAAGTTGCGACCTCGACCCACCCAACGTTCTAGTAGCTCAAAGATGCCAAAGCGTTTCGCGGTCTCTGCAAACGCGCCGTGAAAACGAAGCCCCGTTTTAGAGGCTGATAAATGCTTTTTATGGCCGCTAAACGGCGGCGCGTTTACACACTCCATTCTCTCCGAAACCCTCTGGTTATGTTCGTAAGCCGCGAAGCAGAACCGGTAACAAGCTTCAACCTGTTCTCGATGGGATAGGAAGTCATCAAGGCACTCTCGCAGCCTAGTAACTTGATAGCGCCAAATACGTGGAGGAATGTAAGGTGTTTGAGCTGTATGGTGAGTTGGAAAAAGCGCAGCCAGACGGGTTAGGGAGCGTGAATCCAGCAGCGTAAACCCTACGGTACTACGGGACGCGTAAAGCTCATGCATTAACGTAAGAAACTCCGTCTTTCTTGAGGCACGAAGAAAGGCAGGGATTCGTTCGCATACGCGTGGAAAGTGGCTCAATTCGCTGGCAAGTATTCCTGCCTCTTCGCAAAGCAAAAATAGCCGCCGCATCTGGTCGAAACGCGTCTTAAGGGATCTGGAGCCTCGAGCGCCATACGGCCCGTACAACCACCAGCCTGTGATGATACGGAGCAGATTAGCGTTCGCCGAGCTAATGGGCGCTGCTATTTTGGTAGCTGGGCCATCCCCAAAATTCAGCGTCAGCGCCCGCTTGGCCCATGGATCAAGCCTCCAAACTGGATCGCCCCAACGGCTTATTACTTTGCCCCGTGCATCAATTACAACCGGCCAATCAGGTGGCGGAGGCCAGCTCTCTGGACGGTAATTCGATGCCCCAGGAACGGCGAGAGGCGACTCGATAGAAAGCCCTAACGTCGCGAGCATATTCATAGGGAAGGCCCCGCTGTAACTTCCGCAAGCCGAATAAATCCGTCCCAAGCTGGGTGATAGTTCTCCTCAGCTATGCGAGCAAGTGCCTCTTCAACCCAAAGCCGACGCACCTGGCTACTTTCTTGAAAGAAACGTAACTTCGCACTCAGACGCTCGACCGCAAGCATCGCTGGATGGTGAGCCTCGTCAGATCTATCCGTGCAAGCTGGGCGGTATCTAGCCAGCTCCAAGCTCTTGAGCACTCGCAAACTACTCAGAGACCAGACGTGATCCTCGCTTTCAATATCCCGATGATTGACACAGAAAAGGCAACCCGCTGCGTTAATACAATCGGGATCAGGAGCATTAGTCGGAGCATCCACGACCGATTCTGGAATCGGCACCACACAAGTACCTGGAGCAGGTGAGCAAACGACGGGATCTGCTTGCCGGTGAAATCGAGTGATTTCAATCATCGCAATTTGCGGATTGGGCTCGGCGTACACACGAATCAAAGTTTCAGCGGTGTGCTGTGCGATTTCCGCCACCAGTTCGGGGCGTTGCGACTCACGTAACAGCCAGTTAATACGCGCACCCCGAAGCTTACGAGGTCGAACGAATCGAACATTGAAATCGGTGCAGGCGCGCGCAATAGCCGTGAACTGAGGAGCTTCTAAAACGAGACGTCCCCCAGGACGGACGAGAGGGAAAAGAAGTCCCTCTAGATCGTCTGGAAACCACGTGTTTCGCCACTCAATGTAGCGTTCGAACCACTGCTTATAGCTTGAGAAAACTTCAAAAAGCACTTCACCCTGACGGCGATTTTTGTAAGACCTCACTTGGTAACCATCAAGATGACTCGTGTAATGGTATTGGTCGATTCGGAGCTGATGCGCCTGCGATAAATTCATGCCGGTTTGTGCGATGAACATAAGCAACTCGGCTTCGATTCGTAGATTCACCGCCGGGGATCGAGTCTCGATTGAAACGTCAGCGTTCCGAAGTTCGCGGTTTCGAAGGATGGCCGCAATCTGAGATTTGGTTTGAGGTCGAATCGGTCGTGACGCTTCCTTCTCGGTATCGCGCAGGCCGCACCAGATAGGTAACGTCGAGCCCGATCGTAATACCACGTGGATGGGAAGTGGCCCCGTCACAGCTTCATAGGTGAGAGACGTACAGACGTCGGCGATAAGCTGCCCGAATGAAAAACTCTCTTCTAAACTTTGCTTATCAGCGCTCCCATTTCTACCCCTTCCGTTGCCTCTGGGTTTGCGAATTCGAGTGCTGTACAAAAGCGTCGAGCTTCGGCCTAGAACCCGGTCGAGCATCGTCGCTATCAAACTTGCAGTGTCGTATAACGATCCGGCAGTTAAATATCCTTCCACACGGTGACGGTGTAGAAGGTGCTCTGCCCACCCCAGGTAAGCTTGCGTAACCTTATCAATGCTCAGCTGACGTTCGTTTTGATCCGCCCACTTAAAAAATTGCCGCAACATACCGATCTTGTTATTCGCCGAAAAGCGGCTCCCCCCGCCGACAAGGTCGTCGGTCAAACAGTCATGGAGTCCCTTCACAAGCTCTACCCGCTCCAGCAAAGGATCACCTAAAGCACCGGATGTGATTTCACTGCGTACAGTCTTCACTTTTGCCTTTGCACCACCGCTGTATAAAAGTGGTGCCAGATCCCAGGGCGTCTCATTTTTCGCATACTCAAGCATTGGAAACGTTAGGTCTGAAGACGTCAGATTATTCATTGCTCGCTCCCTGCATCGAAGTAATCCCTGTAAACGCAGCCATGAAGCTGTTCGCAATGGCCTGCTTAGCGGGTGCGGCTTGGACAAATTTGATGTATTTGAAGGTGGTAGCCTCCGAATTTCGACCGTGGAGCAATGCATTGCTGACAGTCGCGATCACTATCGCGACATCATCGCAATTTGCTAAAGCGAGCTTGGCTAGCTCAGTCCCAAAAGTGCACCTGGACTGATGGAAGCGAAACTTCCTGAGCGCTTTGATGCCCGACGCGATGCCTAATTTTCTAAGTGATGACATCTCAACGTTTATGGCCGAAGACTGACCACTGTTGCGACGTCCGAAGGGGTTTCCGAAACGTGTCAAGAACACTAGATCTTGATGCTCGCCAGCAGCAGATACCTCGCGAGTCAACCTGCGAAGACCCTTGGCGTACTCCAAGATTTCTGAACACAACGCTTCGGGAATCCATACCTGGCCAGTTACTCCAAATTTGGTATGCACGGGCGGGGACGCACCTGGCCCTACGGATATCAGAAGCAGACCTTTAGCAGACGGATCATGTAGGGCACGCTCCAACGTATCGATACGAAGGTCGCAGATCGTTCCCAGTCGCATACCCGTAAAGAAACCTAGAGCCAACATCAGATAAAGCTCGGGTGAGGCGTTCTGTTTTGCGAAATCAAGAATGGCGTCTCGATCAACCGCAGACACAGGAAGTAGCCCACCTTCCAAAGTGACCCCAATGCGTTTTCGGTTTGGAATACCCAGATCGGTGGTGGTGCCAGCTAGCGTTCGCTCGAAGCCGACCTGGTCAAAGTATTTGATGAAATAGCGCTTGTCTTTCCACAGCGGCAATAGCGGGTTTAGAAGGCCACGCCTCCTAACCCACCTGTAGAAACTGATGCAGTTACGCATGTACTCGGAAGCCGTGGCAGGACTGATATGACCAGCGTCACGAGCCTTGATAAGCGCCCCACGGTACTGAACAAGACATCGATCAGCCTTTCGAGTCGGAAACTCAAACCACTGAAGCCTGCGACTCTCCAAAAACTTCGCGTAGTTCAACAGCCCGTTCAAATTGCTGGAAACGGTCTTAAGGAGTGCCTCACCATTGGTGACTCTCTCCATAGCCCAGAGATTGGCTTCTCTCCAGGGCAAGCCGTCTTCCCAGAATATTTGTGGTAGTCCTTCGATCACTACACGGGAGCTATTCAGCGAGTAGGTAATCAGGCGGTCTTTGACAGAAAGGTCATGCGGACTGAAGTGAATGTGTTCGACGGTAGGCATGTGAAATCTCTGTAGGATCAAGCGTCAATGTCCATGGGGACACCATCTAACTTTGGGCGTCCACAGTATGCAACTTATTCTTATCGATGCTGTAGACCTCGACCGCCGGCACCATCGACTCGATCAGCGTCATCACCCGTTCGCTCATATCACCGTACAGGGCATAGTTCGACGAGAAGGCGACGATGCCCTGCTGGCGGAGCTTGTTCTTTATCTGGAAATACGGCTCGCCCATTTTCACGAAGGGCTTGGCGTCGTAGCTGCGCGCGATGACACAGCCATCGTTGTTCGACAGGACGACGATCGGAACCTTGGCCAGGTCCGGGCGAAACACCCGCTCGCAGCTGGCATAGAAGCTGTTGCAATCGATCAGACCGAAGACCGGCGCGGGCTTAGACATGGCTGCGCACACTGCCGGTGATCACACCCCAGATCGACAGCTCGTCACTCTCCAGCACATAGCGTGGCGGGTATTTGGGGTTCTCCGACAGCAGGATCACGTCCTTGCCGCGAATGCACAAGCGCTTGCAGACCGGATCGTTGTTCAGCAAGGCCACGACGATATGGCCATGGGCCGGTTCAAGCGAGCGATCCACGATCGCCAGGTCCCCCTCGAAAATCCCGGCGCCCTGCATGCTCTCCCCGGTGATCGATACCAGGTAGACGTGCGGTGCACGGATGTTAAGCACCTCATCCAGGGAGATGTGCGCCTCGATGTGGTCCGCTGCTGGCGATGGAAAACCTGCCGGCACCTGGAACAGGCAGAGCGGCAGTTTCCGACCGCCCTGGCCGATAGGTCCTAAAATTGCAAAGCTCATGACGCACGACTTCCAATACTGTACGAATATACAGTTAACGTCCAGAAGGCCTTGCGGTCAATTTTTTGTAGGAAAAATCTGATGGGTGGGTGAGTCAATGAGCAATCGGTGCGGTTGTTGCGGAACACCTTGCTTATAACGAACGCCTCGGGCCTCAGAATGAGCCAGCAGATGCTACGCAATCGGTGGGACGAAGCCAGAGAGAAAGCAGCCATCAAAGCCTCAGCCAAAGGTGACTCCTTGCTGGCCGCCAATATTCTAGAGTTTCAGTTTCGAGATATCCGCCCCAAAGCGGCCAGTGAAATCGAGCTGGACCATGCAAGTCGATTGCTGGGACATTCTAAAGTGGAGATGACGAAGAAGGTGTATCGACGTTGTCGGCGAAATCGTAAAACCCACGAAATGAATGCAATTCAAATAGGGCTGATGGAGTGCTAGCCCTTAGGAACTGAGATCACGATGCTTGGCGGCGGTTTTAGGTCAAATGCAGCCATGGGACATTCCGTTGAGCTCGCAATGCGTAACTAGGGTCTCCCCTAGTCACGCAGGTAGGACGGCCTTTTCGGCCATTAATTTTAAGCCGATAGGCGTACGCTGGGGTGACCAAAGCGTTAGGCTGAAGCCAACGCTTCCTCCTCCGAATGCTCAATCGCCTCCTCGACTTCCAGCTGATGTTGCGTCCATTCTGCAGCGATTGCTGGGTTTTCCAGAATCTGCAGCTCGATCCGCTGGGTCTCTTTGTATTCAAGAGCCTTTGCGCTCATCGTCCAAAGAGTTTCTACGCCCAAGTCTTCAAGCTCGGAACGGATTGCTGGCAGCCCGATTCGGAAGAATTCTTTTCTCGGATTGACCTTGTTGACTTGCTCGCGCAAGAAGTGCCGGTGAAGTTTTTTCTCGAGGCCTGGTGCATCGTCGCTGAAGATCATTGCGTGAACATCGAATTCGAACGGGACACTGGCGTCTCCAAGCTCACGTATGCGATCGAGCGGTTCCAATCGGCGTGTCATCCCGATCTTGAAGACTTGCTCGCCGAAGGAGCCAACATTGGAAATGACATAGACATGACCTGCGCGAGTTTGCTGCGCCATGGAAAGCGCACGCTGATTCTTCTCTTGAGCAGCCTGCAATTGTTCTTGCAGCAGAGCCAAACGAGATTCAAATTCCTCACGTTCTGCAGCGGTTGCAGCCGCTACCTGCTCTTGGGCTTTCTCGAGCGCTTTGCGAAGGTTGGATTCTTCTTTGGCTGCATCCTTGATAGCCCGCTCATACTCGCGGCGAGCTTTCTCTTCTTCCCGGATTTGCTCACGCAGTTGACGCTGCTCTTCTCGCTCCTGGTCTTTGAGCAGTTTCGCCGTGACGGCCCAGCGCAACTCCTCCAAGCGAGACCTAAGGTATTCATCGGTTATCCTGGCATTGCGGAATGGCGCGCCATTTAGATTTACCAATGCCGCAGCGTCGCGAACTTCCTGTTCGAGCTTTCCGTGGTTGTCTGATTTTGAGCGCGAAAGGATCGAGTCGACTTTACCGTTGAAAGCGTCCACCACAAATCGTAACGCGGTCTCGCGGCGATTGGTCTCGACGTAATCGCAGGCGGCCGCCCTGCCAGTTTTGACCATGAGTCGCGTGTACTCACGGGCTTCTTTTAGCTTTTTGCCTGCTTCGGTAAAACCAAACTCTTCAGCGAGATCATCCAGAAGGTTGTACGTCGGGACGATGTAGCCATCACCATAACCTTCTATTATGTTTCTCATCGCCTGAGCCGCTTCAGCGTAATGCTTGGCTTTGCCCATGGCCTCAAGGGCATCGCCCGCCATCTCTTGCGCTCGTTCTTGGGCGCCTGCGATTATCTTCTCTGCATCAGCGATCGCTTGGGTCAATCGGTTTTCTGCATGATCCACCTTCGACTGAGCTTGCTGCAGTAAACGGCTACGCTCCGTTTTGGTGTCACCTAGGATGCGGACCGCCTCGGCTTCCGCATCCACAATATCCTTGAAACGCTCCAACTCCCTTAGCTTCTGCTGCAATTGTTGCCGCAACGCGGCAACCTCTTGCTCGATTGACTTCAAGTCATTCTGACGTGAAGTCAGCTCCATTTTTAGCTGACTTATAAGTCCCTTTGCCTTCGTTGCTTTTATCAAAAGAACGAATGCGGCTATGCCCGCTATTAAAGCCAGTAGCTCCATGAGCTGCGATCCCTGCTTGATATCAGAGAGCGGATCGTACATTGCCACAATAGCTATACGCCACCACCCGCTTCGGTCGACTTACATTTGGTAAGAAAGTCTCTACTGGGTCAGTTGGGTCAGCGGCAACAGGGTGATCGATTTGAGTCGATTTCTACCCTTTACAAACGTCACCTATGAGCTAGTTGCGGAAAACATGCCAAAAATTGCGGAACACATTGCCTTTCCGGAGGGCAATAAAAAACCCCGCAGACGTTAATCTGCGGGGTTTTCAATAGTGGAGGCCGAGGTCGGAATCGAACCGGCGTAGGCGGATTTGCAATCCGCTGCATAACCATTTTGCTACTCGGCCTCAAAACATCTGTTGTCAGTAGCGCGACATCAAATGCGTAAAACTTGGAGCGGGAAACGAGACTCGAACTCGCGACCCCGACCTTGGCAAGGTCGTGCTCTACCAACTGAGCTATTCCCGCTTGGTGTGGCGCATTCTATAGAAATCAGAAGCGCCGTCAACCCCTTGATTCAAAAAAGTTTTATTTCTTTTGCACGTCGGTACGCAGATGCGGCCAGGCCGCCCGCAAGTACTGGACCATGGACCACAATGTCAGGCCCGCGGACACCATCAGCAGGGTGTAGCCCAGCAGGACCCAGAAGCTGAAGTCCGATGGATTGGCCAGCAGGATCACCAGCGCCAGCATTTGCGCGGCGGTTTTCCATTTGCCCAGGTTCGACACGGCTACGTGCGCACGGGCGCCGAGTTCGGCCATCCATTCGCGCAGCGCCGAGACCACGATCTCGCGACCGATGATCACCGCAGCCGGCAGCGTGAGCCACAGGTTGCCGTGTTCCTGTACCAGCAACACCAGGGCCACGGCGACCATCAGCTTGTCGGCCACGGGGTCGAGGAAGGCCCCGAACGGCGTGCTTTGTTCCAGGCGTCGGGCCAGGTACCCGTCCAGCCAGTCGGTGGCGGCGGCAAAGGCGAAGACCGAGGCTGACGCCAGGTAACTCCAGTGGTACGGCAGGTAGAACAGCAAAATGAAGATCGGTATGAGCAGGACGCGTAGAACGGTAATCAGATTAGGGATATTCATCGGCACAACTGGCTACGAGGTGAGGGGGCATTCTACTCGCTGTGCAGATTTGCATAAATCAACTCTGCGAGCTTTTTACTGATCCCGGGGGCTTTGGCGATTTCGTCGATGCTGGCACGAGACAGCTCCTGCAATCCACCAAAATGTTTGAGCAAATCGCGCCGACGTGTCGGCCCCACCCCGGCAACGCCTTCCAGCGTCGAGGTGCGGCGGGTCTTGCCGCGGCGCGCGCGGTGCCCGGTAATCGCAAAACGGTGGGCTTCGTCGCGGATCTGCTGGATAAGGTGCAGCGCGGGGGAATCACCGCGCAAGGTGAATTCGTGGGCGGCGTCGTTGAGGTACAGGGTTTCGAAACCGGCCTTGCGCGTCGCGCCCTTGGCCACGCCGAGCAGGATCAGGTCGGGCACCGCCAGCTCGTTGAGCACGTCGCGGGCCATCGACAGCTGGCCCTTGCCGCCATCGACCAGCAGGATGTCGGGCAGCTTGCCCTCCCCGTCCTTGAGCTTGCTGAAGCGTCGGGTCAGGGCCTGGTGCATGGCCGCGTAGTCATCGCCCGCGGTAACGCCTTCGATGTTGTAGCGTCGGTAATCGGACTTGATCGGGCCTTCGGGGCCAAACACCACGCACGAAGCCACGGTCGCCTCCCCGCTGGAGTGGCTGATGTCATAACACTCGAGGCGCTGGGGCGGTTCATCCAGCTTGAGCACTTCTGCCAGGGCATCGAAACGCGCGGCAACGTGTTGCCGGTTGGCCAGGCGCGCACCCAGGGCCTGCTCGGCATTGGTTACCGCCAGTTGCTGCCAGCGCGCACGGGTACCGCGCACTCTGTGGCTGATGGTCAATTCGCGACCGCGCAGCTCGTGAATGGCCGCGATCAGTGTCGGGAAATCTTCGTGGACCACATTGACGATCAGCTCGCTGGGCAAGTCGCGTTCGGGGCTGCTGACATAGTACTGGCCGAGAAACGCCGCCATGACCTCGGAAACGTCCTCCTCGATACCCACCTGCGGGAAGAAGTTCTTGCTGCCCAGCACTCGCCCGCCGCGCACGCTGATCAGGTGAACGCAGGCACCGCCCGGGTTGACGAACGCGGCAATCACGTCGACGTCACCCGTGCCGCCTTCCATGCTCTGTTGATCCTGGACCCGGCGCAGCAGGGAGATCTGATCGCGCAATTCGGCGGCACGCTCGAACTCGAGGTTGATCGCCGCCTCTTCCATGGCCGCCGACAACTCATCGGTCAGTGCATTGCTGCGCCCTTCGAGGAACATCACCGAGTGACGCACGTCTTCGGCATACACCTGCGGGTCGACCAGGCCGACACAAGGCGCCTTGCAGCGCTTGATCTGGTATTGCAGGCAAGGCCGCGTGCGGTTCTTGTAGTAGCTGTCTTCGCACTGACGGACGAAAAAGGTCTTCTGCAACAGGCTCAGGCTTTCGCGAATCGCGCCGGCACTCGGATAGGGGCCGAAGTATTTGCCCTTGGCCTTCTTCGCCCCGCGGTGGATGCTCAAGCGCGGAAACTGGCCGTCAGAGAGAAACACGTAAGGGTAGGATTTGTCGTCGCGCAGCAGGATGTTGTACGGCGGACGCCATTCCTTGATCAGCGTCTGCTCAAGCAGCAACGCCTCGGTTTCATTGGCCGTGATGGTCGTTTCGACCTGGGCGATGCGGGCCACCAGCGCAGCGGTCTTGGGCGCCAGGCCGGTTTTGCGGAAGTAGCTCGACAGGCGATTCTTGAGGTTCTTGGCCTTGCCGACGTAGAGCAGGCGTGCGTCGCTGTCGAACATGCGATACACACCGGGTCGCCCGCTGACCGTCGACAGGAAGGCGCTTGGATCGAAGATTTCAGTCATTTTCAGAGGCTGGCATCAACCATGCCGTGACGAACCGCCAACAGCGTCAACTCGACATCGCTGCTGATCGAAAGCTTTTCGAAAATGCGATAACGGTAGGTGTTCACGGTTTTCGGCGACAGGCACAACTTGTCGGAGATGATCTGGACTTTCTGGCAGCCGACAATCATCAACGCGATCTGGATCTCCCGTTCAGAGAGGGCGTCAAAGGGCGAATCGTTGGTTGGCTGGAAAGACTTGATCGCCAGTTGCTGGGCAATTTGCGGGCTGATGTAGCGCTGACCGGCAAACACCAGGCGGATGGCCTGGACCATTTCCGGCAATCCGGCGCCCTTGGTCAGGTAGCCTGCCGCACCGGCTTGCAACAGTCGCGTGGGAAACGGATCTTCCTCGCACACGGTCACCGCGACGACCTTGATGTCGGGATGGCTGCGCAATAATTTGCGGGTGGCTTCAAGACCGCCGATCCCGGGCATCTTGACGTCCATCAGGACCACATCGGGTTTCAACTCGCGCGCCTTCAGCAGGGACTCTTCCCCGGACTCTGCCTGGCCGACTACTTGCAGGCCATCGATGTCAGCCAGCATTCGTGTAATGCCTGTACGAACGAGATCATGGTCATCGACTACTAGCACCCTAATCAAGCAGACACCCCGCGATATGATCTTGTTGGATTGCCCGCCACCTTAGCAAAAAGCAACTGGCAGACCTAGCGGCAAGCGTTATATAAAAAGTTTCCACTCGTCTTGCAGGGCTTGTCGCCAGCGTGTTTCAGAGCATTGCTGCGGAGGCTTCACGCTCCATGCGCAGGAAACACTCGTCCCTGCCCACCACTTTCAAGCCCTTGCGTTCGTACAGGGCTCGCGCCGGATTATTTTCAAACACCGTCAAGCGCAGGGCCCCGCGCCCTTCCCTGCACGCCAGCGCCAATACCTGATCGATCGCCCAGGACCCAGCCCCCTGCCCTCGATACGCCTGGCCAACCTGAAGTTCGCGGATGTACAGCGCCCGGGCATCCCGGCTCAGGCTGACGAACCCCAGCCGACGATCAAAGTGCACGATCACCCGGTTGTCACGCCCCGCCCAGGCGACATCGAACGCTTCGTCCAGCCACAACAGATCGTGCTGGATGTAATAGCGCAGCATATTGATGCGTGTCAGGTCCCGGGCGAAATCGAGGTCGTGATCGGTCGCCGGGCGCCAGTCAACATCGATCAATGGCGTCATGCTGATCCCGTGGCAAAAAACCAGAAGTGTGGCACATCTTCATCGGCGCTCAAGCGATAGAAAACGCCGGCGCCGAGCGATAGCATTTTCTGATTGAAACCTCGTACCAGCCTCTAGTAAGCTCGGTGCACTCATCGGAGACAGACCATGTTCAACGCCCGCCCACCGCTTCATACCGCCAGCGCCCCGCGCTCGGTTGCGGCTGCCCGGGTGAATGACGTGTGCACTCCGGCAAACTTTTATTTTGGGTATTGGTTTAGCCACTGGCGCGCCTGATACCCACACGGCGCCCACTTCAAACGGGTCGCCACCAGAGAATTCTCAACCCCCGGTCGGCCTCCCGACCGGGGGTTTTGTTTTTTGGGCCCGAACACATTTAGCGACACACCGCCATCAAGAGGATTTTAGAAATGAACTACGCCACTTATTACCGTCACGACAGTTTTACCGCCTGGCGATTTACCACCCTCCGCTCGGGACAGCCTGCCGCCTCCGATCGGTCACCCACAGGTGGCAAGCACACACACGCAGCCAATCCGGCCAATTGTCGAACACCCCAGTAGGGCCGAGCGCGCGGGAATGAACCCGCCGCCGCCCAGGAAGCCTGAACATGAATTCGTCCGTCTCTGCTCTGCCACTGTCGACCCTCACCTCTGCCAACGAAGCGCTGACCCTGCGCCTGCCCAGTTCGTTGCAACTCAAGCAGCAATTGCCACTGACCAACGCCTTGGCCCGGCAAGTCGCGACTCACCGCCAGGCGGTTCGCGCAATCCTCGACGGTGAAGACTCCCGTCTGCTGGTCATCGTCGGCCCCTGCTCGATCCACGACCCGCAATCCGCTCTTGAATACGCCGACAACCTGGCCCGCCTGAGCGCCGACGTCAGCGACCAGATGCTCCTGGTGATGCGCGCCTACGTCGAAAAACCTCGCACCACGGTGGGCTGGAAAGGCCTGGCGTACGACCCGCACCTCGATGGCAGCGATGACATGGCCGGCGGCCTGACCCTGTCCCGCGAACTGATGCGGGAAATGCTCATGCTCGGCCTGCCGGTGGCGACTGAACTGCTGCAACCCATGGCCGCCGGGTACTTCGACGACCTGCTGAGCTGGGTGGCCATCGGCGCCCGCACGACCGAGTCGCAGATCCATCGCGAGATGGCCAGCGGCCTGGGCATGCCGGTAGGCTTCAAGAACGGCACCGATGGCGGTGTCGGCGTCGCCTGTGACGCCATGCGCTCGGCCGCCCATCCACATCGCCACTTCGGCGTCGACAGCCAGGGTCACCCCGCGATCATCCAGACCCCGGGCAATGCCGACACCCACCTGGTGCTGCGCGGCGGTCATCACGGACCGAACTACGACCGCGCCGCCGTCGCCCGCGTCCACGGCGACTTGACTCGCCTGAAGATCCCGGCCCGGATCATGGTCGACTGCAGCCACGCCAACAGCGGTAAGGATCCGCTGCGCCAACCCGCCGTGTTCAACGACGTGCTGGAACAACGCCTGCAGGGCGATCGCTCGCTGATCGGCATGATGATCGAAAGTCATTTGTTCGAAGGCTGCCAACCGCTGAGCCCGTCGCTGAAGTACGGCGTTTCGGTCACCGACGGCTGCCTGGGCTGGAGTGCGACAGAGCAACTGTTACGCCAGGCGGCGGATCGGCTGCGGGCACAGTAAACCCGCTGACCACCGGCATGATCGGGCTGCACCAACCCGTCTTCATCCGAAGATGGGTCGGCAGCCACCAGAATTCGTACCCTGCCTATGCCTTTTTCCCCAGGCCACAGCGGCCATTTCATGCATCGCTGCGGCGCTGGAGTCTTTAGAGTGACATCGAAGTCACTTTCTTGAACCCCGGAAAAGGAATGAACATGCAACGGAATGCAAAGACTCATTATCCCATCCTGCTGGTGCACGGGCTGTTCGGCTTCGAGCGGATCGCCAGCGTGCACCTCTTCCACGACGTCAGGCAGGCCCTGCGCAACGCTGGCACGAGGGTGTTCGTCCCGCATCTGTCCGCCACCCACAGCAACGAAGTACGCGGCGAACAACTGCTGGCGCAGATCCAGCGGGTACTGGAGGGCACCGGGGCCGACAAGGTCAATCTGATCGGCCACAGCCAAGGGGCGTTGGCCGCACGCTATGCCGCCGCGACAGCGCCCGGCAAGGTGGCCTCGGTGACGTCCGTCAGCGGCCCCAACCACGGCTCGGAACTGGCGGACCTGCTGCGCAAGGCACTGACACCGGGCCACCTGCCGGAAATCGTGGCCGAGACCATTGCCACCTTGTTCGCCGACTTTCTTTCGTTACTCAGTGGCAAAGGCCGGATGCCGCAAAATGCCGTCGCCGCGTTGAACGCCCTGACCACGCAAGGCGTGAACGCCTTCAACCAGAAGTACCCCCAGGGGTTGCCGCAGACCTGGGGTGGCAAGGGCCGCGAGCAGGTCAACGGCGTGCGCTATTATTCCTGGAGTGGCATCCTGCAGGGCAAGCGGCGGGCTGAAGGACTTGAGGTAGTTGATCCATCCCATGGACTGATGCGCGCGCTCTCACGTTATTTCTCCCTCGAGCCCTTGCAGAACGATGGCCTGGTCGGCCGCTACAGCTCCCACCTGGGCACCGTCATCCGCTCGGACTATCCGCTGGACCATCTGGGCACCCTTCGCCAGTCAGGCGGTCAAAGTGTAAGGCGCGTCGACCCGATCGATCTGTATGTGCAGCACGCCGAGCGCCTGAAAAAAGCCGGGCTTTGACCCAGGCCCGCCGTCCAGAGCGCTGGCAACGGAACTTTGGGGAGAAATAGCCCACTGAATCCGGTAGGCTCAGCACTTTACCGTACATTGAATGGAGAGTTTTCCCATGGCCAAAGCCACTGCCCGTCACATCCTTGTTGCCAGCGAAGCCAAGTGCAACGAACTGAAAGCCCAAATCGAGGGTGGCGCAGACTTCGCCGAAGTCGCCAAAGCCAACTCCACCTGCCCTTCCAGCCGCCAGGGCGGTGACCTGGGCTCGTTCGGTCCAGGCCAGATGGTCAAGGAGTTCGACACCGTGGTCTTCAGCGCACCGCTCAACGTAGTGCAAGGTCCGGTCAAGACCCAGTTCGGCTACCACCTGCTGGAAGTGACCAGCCGCCAGGACTGATAGACGCCTGGATTTACTGTGCAGCGGCCCGCCTTCTGGTGGGCCGTCGTGTTTCAGATACGTAATACGGCTGGCGAGGGACGCGCCGCTAGCGTACAAATCGTGGTTGACGACCACCCGGCTCTAAGGCTGAAAATGCGACTGGCTTTCCCGACTTTATTGTTCACTGCCGTGGCCCTGCTCCTGGGCGCCGCCGGTGTGAATGCCGCACCGCAACATGCGTTGACCGTCTACGGCGAGCCCGCCAAGTACCCTGCCGGCTTCAGTCAATTTGCCTACACCAATCCGCAGGCGCCCAAGGGCGGGACGATGCGCCGTTCGGCGATCGAGATCGGGCATTTCGACCATGTCCTGCCTTACATAGACAAGGGCATCGGCGTGAGCCAGATCGATGGCCTGCTCTACTCGCCCCTGGCGCAGCGCTCGCTGGACGAGCCTTACACGGTGTACGGCCTGGTGGCGCAGCAGATGGAGCGCTCCGACGATGGCCTGTCCCTGCGCTTCTTCCTTAACCCCAAGGCGAAGTTTGCCGATGGCAAGCCGATCACCGCCGAGGACGTGCGCTACACCTTCGACCTGCTGATGACCCAGGGCAGCCTGCGATATCGCACGCAGTTCGCCGACGTAAAAGGCGTGGTAGTCGAATCGCCATTGACCGTGCGCTTCGACTTCAAGAACAACGAAAACCGTACCCTGCCGCTGGACATCGCGACCTTGCCGGTGTTTCCCGAACACTGGTGGAAGAGCCGTGACTTTGCCGATGGCGGCGGTTACGAGCCGCCCCTGGGCAGCGGGCCGTACAAGGTCGGCAAGATCGATTCGGGGCGCAGCATCACCTTCGAACGCAATCCCGACTGGTGGGGCAAGGACCTGCCGGTCAGCCGTGGCCTGTACAACTTCGACCATTTCAGCATCGAGTACTTCGGCGACACCGATGTCGCGCGCCAGGTTTTGCGCGGCGGCGCCTACGACTACAACCGCGAGTTCTCCGCCACCGGCTACTCCATTGGCTACGACAGCCCCGCACTGAGCGACGGTCGCCTGCAGAAGGCCCACCTGGCCACCGAAGCGCCGCAATCGGCCCAGGGCTTCGTGTTCAACCTGCAAAAACCGATGTTCCAGGACCGCCGGGTGCGCCAGGCCCTGGCGATGCTCTGGGACTTCGAATGGAGCAACCGGCAGATGATGCGCAACCTGTACATCCGCCAGCAGAGCTACTTTTCCAATACCGAGCTGGCGGCCCGGCGCTTGCCTGATGCCGGTGAGCTGGCGATCCTGGAACCCTTGCGCGGACAGATCCCCGATGAAGTCTTCAGCCAAGTGTTCGAGGCGCCGAAAACCGATGGCAGCGGCTTGATTCGTGACAAGCAGCTGCAAGCCCTGGAGCTGCTGGAACAGGCTGGGTGGAAACCCCAAGGCGATCAACTGGTGAATGCCGAAGGCGAGCCGCTGAGCTTCACCTTCCTGGTCAGCCAGAACGGCATGGACCGCTTGCTCCTGCCCTACAAGCGCACCCTGAAACAGATCGGCATCGACCTGAACATCCGCCGCATCGATTCGTCCCAGTACGTCAATCGCCTGATGAGCCGCGACTACGACATGATCGTCACCGGTTATCCGGTCACCACCTCCCCCGGTGGCGAACTGATCAACTACTTCGCCTCGGTCTCGGCCACCGACCCCGGTGCCAACAACTACATGGTCTTGAAGAACCCGGCGGTGGACACCTTGATCAATGGCCTGATCCGCGCCAACACCCAGGCCGACATGCTGCACTATGCCCACGCGCTCGACCGGGTGCTGCAATGGAACTATTACTGGATTCCCAACTATTACCCGCCGGGCAGTTCCACCGTGTGGTGGAATCGCTTCGGCATACCGAACGTGCAGGCGAGCAATGACGAAGCCATCGAGAGCTGGTGGGAAATGAGCACCACACCACTCACCAACCAGCAGATGACCGCTGAGCGAATCCGTCGCGGCAGCCCCGGAGGACCGCACTGATGTGGGCTTATATCATGCGGCGCCTGCTGCTGATCATCCCGACCCTGGTGATCATCCTTCTGGTCAACTTCGTCATCGTCCAGGCCGCCCCGGGTGGCCCGGTGGAACAGGCCATCGCACACCTGCAGGGCATCGGCGGCGCCGGTGTCGGTGGCGGTTCCAGCGAGACCATGGGCCATTCCCGCGCCAGCCGCGGCCTCGACCCGCAGTTGATCAAGGACATCGAAAAGCAATACGGCTTCGACAAGCCGGCACCGGAACGCCTGTGGCTGATGCTCACCAGTTACGCGCGCCTGGACTTCGGCAAGAGCTTCTTTCGCGGCGCCACCGTCACCGACCTGATCCTGGAAAAGATGCCGGTTACCATTTCCCTCGGGCTCTGGGCGACGCTGATCACCTACCTGGTGTCGATTCCCCTGGGGATCCGCAAGGCGGTGCACCACGGTAGCCACTTCGATGTCTGGAGCAGCACCGCAATCATCATCGGCTATGCCATGCCGGCCTTCCTGTTTGCCATGTTCCTGATCGTGGTGTTCGCCGGTGGCACCTCGCTGAACTGGTTCCCGGTGCGCGGGCTGGTCTCGGATAATTTCGAGTCGCTGTCGACCCTGGGCAAGGTCGCCGATTACTTCTGGCACCTGGTACTGCCGGTGACCGCCCTGGTGATTGGCGGTTTCGCGACCCTGACCATCCTGACCAAGAATTCGTTTCTCAACGAAATCACTCGTCAGTACGTAGTCACCGCCCGCGCCAAGGGCCTGAGCGAGCGCCGGGTGCTGTACGGCCACGTGTTTCGCAACGCCATGTTGCTGGTGGTGTCGGGGATTCCCCAGGCCTTCATCAGCGTGTTTTTTGCCGGTTCCCTCCTGATCGAAGTGATCTTCTCCCTCGATGGCCTGGGCCGCATGAGCTACGAAGCGGCCGTGTCCCGGGACTACCCGGTGGTGTTCGGTTCGCTGTTCATCTTCACCCTGTTCGGCCTGCTGATAAAACTGGTTGGCGACCTGTGCTACACCCTGGTCGATCCGCGCATCGATTTCGCCGCGAGGAACGCCTGATGCTCAAGCTTTCGCCGCTGGGCCGACGCCGCTTCGAGCGCTTCAAGAAAAACCGTCGCGGCTGGTGGTCGCTATGGTTGTTCGTCGGGCTGTTCCTGCTGACCCTGGGCGGCGAGCTGATCGCCAACGACAAACCGCTGGTGGTCAGCTATCAGGGATCGTTGTACTTCCCTGCCCTCAAGCGCTACACCGAGCAGGAATTTGGCGGACAACTGCCCTTCCAGGCCGATTACCGCAGCGATTATGTACAGAACCTGATCAAGAAGGACGGTGGCTGGCTGCTGTTCCCGCCGATCCCCTTCAGCGACGACACACCGAACTACGACCTGAACAAACCGGCCCCGAGCCCGCCATCGAACGTGAATTGGCTGGGCACTGACGATCAGGCGCGGGACGTGTTGGCGCGGGTGATCTTCGGCGCGCGGGTTTCGATCCTGTTTGCCTTGATGCTGACGTTCGTCAGCGCGCTGATCGGCATCGCCGCCGGCGCGTTGCAAGGCTATTACGGTGGCTGGGTCGACTTGCTCGGCCAGCGGCTGCTGGAGGTCTGGTCCGGGTTGCCGGTACTGTACCTGCTGATCATCCTCTCGGGGTTCGTCGAGCCGAATTTCTGGTGGTTGCTGGGGATCATGGCGCTGTTTTCCTGGCTGGCGCTGGTGGACGTAGTGCGCGCCGAATTCCTGCGCGGGCGCAACCTGGAATACGTCAAGGCGGCTCGGGCGCTGGGCCTGAGCGATCGCAAAGTGATCGTGCGGCACATCCTGCCCAACGCCATGAACGCGACCCTGAGTTACCTGCCGTTCATTCTGACCGGGGCCATCTCGACCCTCACCGCCCTGGACTTCCTCGGCTTCGGCATGCCGGCCGGCAGTGCGTCCCTGGGCGAACTGATCGGCCAGGGCAAGCAGAACCTGCAGGCGCCCTGGCTGGGCCTGACGGCGTTTTTCACCCTGGCGTTGATTCTTTCTCTATTGGTGTTCATCGGCGAAGCCTTGCGCGACGCCTTTGACCCTCGTGCGTGAAGCGGACCGTTGATATGAGCAACCTGATCGAAATCCGTGACCTCAGCGTGGCCTTCAGTGGCCAGACGGTGGTGCGCAACCTGTGCCTTGACATCCGCCCCGGCGAATGCCTGGCGCTGGTCGGCGAGTCGGGTTCGGGCAAGTCGGTGACCGCCCACTCGATCCTGCAGCTGCTGCCCGAATGCGGCACCGAGACCACCGGCAGCATCCGTTATCGCGGCCAGGAACTGGTGGGCGCCGATGCGAGCAAATTGCGCAAACTGCGGGGTAATCGCATCGCGATGATCTTCCAGGAGCCGATGACCTCCCTGAACCCGCTGCACAGTATCGAGAAGCAGATCGGCGAGACCCTGCTGGTGCACAAAGGCCTGGCCGGCAAGGCGGCACAGGCGCGGATTCTCGAATTGCTGCACCTGGTGGGTATCCAGAAGCCCAAGGAGCGGCTCAAGGCCTACCCCCACCAGTTATCCGGTGGCCAGCGCCAGCGGGTGATGATCGCCATGGCCCTGGCCTGCGAGCCGGAACTGTTGATCGCCGATGAACCGACCACGGCGCTGGACGTGACGGTGCAGCGCAAGATCCTGCTGCTACTCAAGTCGCTGCAACAGCGACTGGGCATGTCGCTGCTGCTGATCAGCCACGACCTCAATCTGGTGCGCAGCATTGCCCAGCGTGTCTGCGTGATGAAGGCCGGCGAAATTGTCGAGCAGGCCACCTGCGAGACGATGTTCACCGCACCGAAACACCCTTACAGCTGCGTGCTGCTCAATGCCGAGCCGGAAGGCGTAGCGCTGCCCCGGGACGAACGCGAGAAAGTCCTGGAGGTGCACGACCTGCGGGTGCAGTTTCCGGTCAGTGGCGGACTGTTCCGACGCAAGACTTACCTCAAGGCCGTGGACGGCATCAGCCTGAATATCCAGCGGGGCAAGACCCTGGGCATCGTAGGCGAATCGGGTTCCGGCAAGTCCACGCTCGGCCAGGCGATCCTGCGCCTGCTGGACTCCGAAGGCAGCATCCGCTTCCAGGGCCAGGCACTCGATGGTCTGACGCAGAAACAGTTGCGGCCGTGGCGCAAGAAAATGCAGGTGGTGTTCCAGGACCCGTTTGGCAGCCTCAGCCCGCGCATGTCCGTGGCGCAGATCATCAGCGAAGGCCTGGAAGTGCATAGCCAGTTGACCACTGAGCAATGCAACGCCGAGGTGATCCGCGCGCTTCAGGAAGTCGGGCTCGACCCGCAAAGCCGGCATCGCTACCCCCACGAGTTCTCCGGTGGCCAGCGCCAGCGCATCGCTATCGCCCGGGCGCTGGTGTTGAAGCCGGCGCTGATCCTGTTGGACGAACCGACCTCGGCGCTGGACCGTACCGTGCAGAAGCAGGTAGTGGCCCTGCTGCGCCAGCTTCAGGAAAAGCACGGGCTGACCTACCTGTTCATCAGCCATGACCTGGCGGTGGTGCGCGCCCTGGCCCACGACATGATCGTGATCAAGGACGGCAAGGTGGTCGAAAGCGGTGCCAGCCACGACGTGTTCGATTCGCCGCAGCATCCCTATACCAAGGAGCTGTTGGCGGCGGCACATGTGGGGCAGGCATAATTCAGTCAGACCGCGTCGCGGCCTTCTGTAGGAGCGAGCTTGCTCGCGAAGAGGCCGCCACTGGCAACACATCATCAGGATCAGCCCCCATGAACACCACCGAAAGCCTCAAGGACTACCAGCGCGTACGCCTGCTGGCGATCCGCTCGCTGTTCGAGATCATCGAGCAGTCCAGTGAAGGCACGGTGATCGTCGACCGCGATGCCAACATCGTCTGGATGAACGAGCGCTATGCCAAGCGATTCGGCCTGCAATCGGCCGAAAGCGCGATTGGCAAGGCCTGCGAAAGCGTGATCCCCGGCAGCCTGTTGCGCGAAGTGGTGCGCACCGGCCGACCGATCCTGCTCGACATGCAGGACACCCCCAAGGAACCGCTGGTGGTGATGCGCCTGCCGATTCACGACGATGCCGGCGAGGTGATCGGCGCCATCGGTTTTGCCTTGTTCGACGAGTTGCGCAGCCTGTCGCCGATGCTCAAGCGCTACATGAGCATGCAGGAAGAGCTGGCTTCCACGCGCTCGCTGCTGCGTGCGCGCCAGACCCGCTACAACTTCGCCCACTTCATCGGCACCAGCGCCGCCAGCCTGGAAGTCAAGCGTCGTGCCCGGCGCAGCGCCAGCACCGACTCGCCGGTGTTGCTGCTCGGTGAAACCGGCACCGGCAAGGAACTGCTGGCACAGGCGATCCACAATGCATCGCCGCGCGCGCACAAGGCGTTTGTCAGCATCAACAGTGCCGCGATCCCCGAATCGCTGCTGGAAGCCGAATTTTTCGGCACCGCCCCTGGCGCCTTTACCGGCGCCGACCGCAAAGGCCGCGCCGGCAAACTGCAGATCGCCCAGGGCGGCACGCTGTTTCTCGACGAGATCGGCGACATGCCGTTGCCGCTGCAAAGTAAATTGCTGCGGGTGCTGCAGGAAAAGGAATTCGAGCCGGTCGGTTCCAACGAGGTGATCCAGAGCGATGTGCGGGTCATCGCCGCGACCTCGACCGACCTGGAAGCGGCGATCAAACGCGGCGAGTTTCGCGCCGACCTGTACTACCGCCTCAACGTCCTGCCGATCCAGGTGCCACCGCTGCGTGACCGTCTCGACGACCTGCCCGCCCTCAGTGAAGCGATCCTTGAAGAGCTGCGCAGCCAGCACGAACTGAACGGCGAAGCGTTGGAGCTGCTGGGTCAACACGCCTGGCCGGGGAATATTCGCGAGCTGCGTAACGTGCTGGAGCGGGCGGCGTTGCTCAGTGATGATTTGCGGCTGACGGAGATGGATATCCGGGCTGCGATCGGCACGTTTATGCCGGTTGAGCGCGTGGCGCCGTTGAGTATCGAGCCGGTGGCGCATGAGACGTTCAGTGCGGCGCGGGAACGGTTTGATCGGCAATTGATTGAAAACGCCTTGGCGCAATGTGGGGGCAAGGTGATTGAAGCGGCGGCACGATTGGGGTTGGGGCGGTCGACGTTGTACAAGAAGATGGTGGCGCTGGGGATTGCCGAGTCTCTATAAAGAGACATAAATCTCCATTGGTAGATATGGCCTCTTCGCGAGCAAGCCCGCTCCCACAGGGATCGTATTCTTCCTGCCATACGGTATCCCTGTGGGAGCGGGCTTGCTCGCGAAGAGGCCGGAAAGACCACCAAAAATCTCAAAACCGAGACAACTCAAACCATCGCAACCTGGCCTTCTTTAATATTTCTTTATATTTCAACAACTTAACCACTTGGCACAAATCTCGCTATAGCCCCTCCCCACAACGTACTACCTTAAAAAAATAACAATCCAGGAGACACACCATGAGTGTGATCATTGCCTTGGCAGCCCTCACGCTGCTGATGCTGGCTGCCTACCGTGGCTACAGCGTTATCCTCTTTGCCCCGATTGCCGCCCTCGGCGCCGTCCTGCTCACCGATCCTTCTGCCGTCGCCCCTGCCTTCACCGGGGTGTTCATGGAAAAAATGGTCGGCTTCATCAAGCTGTATTTCCCGGTGTTCCTGCTCGGCGCAGTGTTCGGCAAGCTCATCGAACTGTCGGGTTTTTCGCGCTCGATCGTCGCGGCGGCCATTCGCTTGCTTGGCACCCGCCAGGCGATGCTGGTGATCGTGCTGGTCTGCGCCCTGCTGACCTACGGTGGCGTCTCGCTGTTCGTGGTGGTGTTCGCGGTCTATCCGTTTGCCGCGGAAATGTTCCGCCAGAGCAACATCCCCAAGCGCCTGATCCCGGCGACCATCGCCCTCGGCGCCTTTTCGTTCACCATGGACGCCCTGCCCGGCACCCCGCAGATCCAGAACATCATCCCCAGTACCTTCTTCAACACCACCGCCTGGGCTGCGCCATGGCTGGGCTTGATCGGCGCGATCTTCGTGGTCTGCGCCGGCATGCTGTTTCTGCAGCGCCAACGCAAAAAGGCTCAACTGGCCGGTGAGGGTTATGGCACCGAACTGCGCAACGAGCCGGAAACCGCTGCCGACATCAAGCTGCCCAACCCCTGGATCGCCCTGTCTCCGCTGTTGGCCGTGGGCATCATGAACCTGCTGTTTACCCAATGGATCCCACAGTGGTACGGCAAGACCCACAGCCTCGCACTGCCAGGCATGGCCGCGCCGGTGACCACTGAAATCGCCAAGCTGACGGCTATCTGGGCCGTTCAAGCCGCGCTGCTGGTCGGCATCCTCATGGTGTTGGTGTTCGGCTTCCAGGCGATTCGCGGCAAACTCGCCGAGGGCAGTAGAAGTGCGGTCGGCGGTTCGTTGCTGGCGGCGATGAACACCGCGTCGGAGTATGGATTTGGCGCAGTGATCGCCTCCTTGCCGGGCTTCCTGGTCTTGGCCGACTGGCTCAAGAGCATTCCCAATCCGCTGGTCAATGAAGCGATAACCGTGACCCTGCTGGCCGGCATCACCGGTTCTGCGTCGGGTGGGATGAGCATTGCGCTGGCGGCCATGGCCAATGACTTCATCGCAGCCGCCCACGCCGCCAACATCCCGCTGGAAGTCCTGCACCGGGTGGCCGCCATGGCCAGTGGCGGCATGGACACCCTGCCGCACAACGGCGCGGTGATTACCTTGCTGGCGGTGACCGGCCTGACCCACCGCGAGGCCTACAAAGACATTTTCTGTATTACGCTGATCAAGACCCTCGCGGTTTTCGTAGTGATCGGCACTTTCTACGCCACTGGCATTGTGTGAGGTATTGATGACGACTCTTTCGGGCAAGACCGCACTGGTCACCGGTTCCACCAGCGGCATCGGCCTGGGCATTGCCCTGAGCCTGGCCAAGGCGGGCGCCAACCTGATTCTCAACGGATTTGGCGATGCATCCAAAGTGATCGCCGAGGTAGAGCAGTTCGGCGGCAAGGTTGGCCATCATCCGGCCGACGTCAGCGACGCGGCGCAGATCGCCGACATGATCGCCTACGCCGAGCGTGAGTTCGGCGGCGTCGACATTCTGGTCAACAACGCCGGCATCCAGTATGTGGCGCCGGTGGACGAGTTCCCGGTGGAGCGCTGGGACTCGATCATTGCCATCAACCTGTCGTCGGTGTTCCACAGCACCCGCCTGAGCCTGCCGGGCATGCGCGCCAAGGGCTGGGGCCGGGTGATCAACATTGCCTCGGTGCATGGCCTGGTGGGTTCGACCGGCAAAGCCGCCTATGTCGCCGCCAAACACGGGGTGATCGGGCTGACCAAGGTGGTCGCCCTGGAAACCGCCACCAGCAACATCACCTGCAACGCGATTTGCCCGGGCTGGGTGCTGACGCCGCTGGTGCAGAAGCAGATCGACGACCGCGCCGCCACCGGCATCGACCCGCAGCAGGCGCAGCATGATTTGCTGGCCGAGAAGCAGCCGTCGCTGGAATTCGTGACGCCACCGCAATTGGGTGAGCTGGTGTTGTTCCTGTGCAGCGAAGCCGGCACCCAGGTGCGTGGCGCGGCATGGAATGTCGATGGTGGGTGGTTGGCGCAGTAACCATCCACCCTGTGAAATGTGTCTACCTCGGCTTGTGCGTGAATAATAAAAAAGAGGCAACTCATGTCCGACATCCTCTGGCAACCCAGCGCCGAGCGCATCGGCAAGACCCGCATGGAGGCCTTTCGGCGCTTCATCAATCAACGCCACCACCTGCACATCGACGACTACCCCGCCCTGCACCAATGGTCGATCGATCAGCGCCCGGACTTCTGGCAGGCCATCGTCGACTTCTTCGACATCCGCTTCCATGAGCAACCCGACGCGGTGCTGCTCGAAGGCGCGCAGATGCCCAGCGCCCAGTGGTTCCCCGGCGCGACCCTGAACTTCGCCGAACACCTGCTGAGCCGTCGCGACGATGCCGTGGCCGTGGTGGCCGTGGCTGAAAACGGTCAGCGTGAACACCTGACCTGGGCCGAACTGGCCGAGCATGTCGCCGGCTTCCAGAATGGCTTGATCGCGGCCGGTGTCGGCCTCGGCGACCGGGTGGCGGCGTGCATGCCCAACACCTGGCAAACCCTGGTGGCCATGCTCGCCACCACCAGCCTCGGGGCCATCTGGTCCTGCTCGTCGCCAGACTTCGGCACCCAGGGGGTGATCGACCGCTTCGGCCAGATCGAACCGAAAGTGCTCGTCACCTGCGCCGGTTATCGCTACGCCGGCAAGGAGATCGACCAGACCGCCAAGGTCAACGAAATCCTCGAACGCCTGCCGACCTTGCAGCAGTTGGTCATCGTGCCATACGCACAGCCCGGAACTCACATCGAAGACTTCCGTACCCCGGCCAACGTCACGCTCTGGGACGACTTCTATGAACCTGGCGGCGAACCGGATTTTGTCCCGGTGCCCTTCGCCCATCCGCTGTACATCCTCTACTCCAGCGGCACCACCGGCGTGCCCAAATGCATCATCCACAGCACCGGCGGCGTGCTGCTGCAACACGTCAAGGAACACGGCCTGCATTGCGATCTCGGCCCCGGTGACCGCTTGTTCTACTACACCACCTGCGGCTGGATGATGTGGAACTGGCTGGTCTCGGCCCTGGCGGTGGGCAGCGCCGTGGTGCTGTACGACGGCTCGCCGTTCCAGCCGGATGCCGATCGCTTGGTCGATCTGATCGACGACGAGGGCATCACGGTATTCGGCACCAGCCCCAAGTACCTCGCCACCCTGCAAAGCAGCGGCGTGAAGCCTGCGCAAAGCCATGAGCTGGGCAGCCTCAAGACCCTGCTCTGCACAGGTTCGGCGCTGTCGCCGCAGAGCTACGACTACGTCTATCGCGATTTCAAGGCCGACCTGTGCCTGGCGTCGATGTCAGGCGGCACCGACATCGTCTCCTGTTTCGTCAACGGCAACCCCTGGCAGCCAGTGCGCCGTGGCGAGATCCAGGGCAAGAGCCTGGGCATGGCCGTGGAGGTATGGAACGACCAGGGTCAACCGGTGATTGGTGAAAAAGGCGAGCTGGTGTGTACCCGGCACTTTCCGGCGATGCCCATCGGCCTGTGGCACGACCCCGACGGCGAAAAGCTCAAGGCTTCCTACTTCAGCCAGTTTCCCGGGGTCTGGGCCCAGGGCGACTACGCCGAACAGCTGCCTCATGGCGCGATGATGATCCACGGCCGTTCGGACGCGGTGCTCAACCCCGGCGGCGTGCGCATCGGTACCGCGGAAATCTATCGCCAGGTGGAAAAGGTCCCGCAGGTGCTCGACAGCGTGGCCATCGGTCAGCAATGGCAGGATGACGTACGGGTGGTGCTGTTCGTGCGCCTGCGCGATGGCGTGGAACTCGACGAGGCGTTGCAGCAGCAGATTCGCCAGGTCATTCGCGCCAACACCACACCCCGGCATGTGCCGGCGAAGATTGTCGCGGTCACCGACATTCCCCGGACCATCAGCGGCAAAGTCGTCGAGTTGGCGGTGCGTAATGTGGTGCACGGGCAAAAGGTGAAAAACACCGATGCGCTGGCCAATCCCCAAGCCCTCGAGCAATTCCGCAACCGCCCTGAACTCCAGGACTGAAACACCTGCAGGGGTTCGATTTCCATGGCAAAAAATATCCGTGGAGCATTCAATGATAAAAAGAATGACCTGAAGCAGGCCATCCAGCGTCTACTGCCCTGCAGGAATAGTAGAGGCCGCCACACCGAATCATGTTCAGGACAACCAGATGAACGCATCACCCACCGGCAGCGATGCCCAGGCCCTGATTGCCAGGCTCGACTGGGCGAGCAGCCCCCTGGGCGCCGCCGGCACCTGGCCGCAGAGCCTGCGTACCGCCGTGGACATCGTGATTCACTCGCCGATGCCGATGCTGCTGCTCTGGGGGCCGCAACTGACGCAGATCTACAACGATGGCTTCGCGCTGCTGGCCGGCAGCAAGCATCCGCATGCTTTCGGACAGCCAACCCACCTGATCTGGCCCGAATTGAAGGACTTTACCGACCCGATCTACAGCGCGGTCCTGCAAGGCCAGGTGCGAACCTACAGCGAACAGCGCTTCACCCTTCAGCGCGACGGCATCGATTCCGACTTCTGGCTTGACCTGACCTACAGCCCCATCCGCGACGAAAACGCCCAGGTCGCCGGTATCCTGGTCACTGCGATCGAAACCAACGAACGCCGGCGCATCGCCCTCGAACTGGAACAGCGCTCCGCCGCGAGCCTCAAGGCCCAGCAAGACACCGAGGAGCGCCTGCAACTGGCCCTCGCCGCCACCGACGCGGTCGGCACCTGGGACTGGGACATCAGCGAGGACCGCTTCATCGCCGACGCCCATTTCGCCCAGTTGCACGGCATTGAACCGGCGCTGTCCGGCCAGTTGCCGATCAGCGAATACCTGCACGGCGTCCACCCGGAAGACCGCACCCTGATTGCCCGCAGCATCAAGCACTGCATTACCCACGGCACCGAATACGCCGAGGAATACCGCCTGCTGCAAGCCGATGGCCAGTTGCGCTGGGTGTTCGCCCGCGGCCGTTGCTACAAGGATCACCACGGCCGGCCGATCCGCTTCCTCGGCGCCGCCCTCGACCTGACCGAGCGCAAGAACACCGAGCAGGCCTTGCGCCAGAGCCAGACCGAGCTGCAGTTGATCATCAACGCCATGCCGATCCTGATCAGCTACGTCGACCGCGAGGAACGCTTTCGCCTGAACAACGCCGCCTACCTGGACTGGTATGGCCTCACGCCCCAGGAACTCTTCGGCCGCACCGTCCGCGAAGTGCTGGGCGACGAGGCCTATGCCCTGCGCGCCGGGTACATCGCCCAGGCCCTGGCCGGCAAGGCCTGCAGCTTCAGCATCAGCACCCCGCACCGCGATGGCAGCATCCGCCAGGCGCTGATGAATTACCTGCCGCGTCACGGTGCGGATGGCGCGGTAAATGGTTTCTACATCTTCGTCATCGACGAAACAGAGCGTAAACAGACCGAAGAAGCCCTGCGCAACCTCAACGAAACCCTCGAAGAACGGGTGAGCGCCCGCACCCGCCAACTGGCCGAGGCCAATGAAAAGCTACTCAGCGAGATGTTCGAACGCGAGCGCGCCGAAGAAGCCCTGCGCCATGCGCAGAAGATGGAAGCAGTGGGCCAGCTCACGGGCGGCATCGCCCATGACTTCAACAACATGCTCACCGGGATCATCGGCAGCCTGGACCTGATGCAACGCTACATCGCCGACGGCCGCGCCGCCGAAATCGCCCGTTTCACCGAAGCCGCGGTGTCCTCGGCCAACCGCGCTGCCGCCCTCACCCATCGGCTGCTGGCATTTTCCAGGCGCCAGTCGCTGGATCGCAAGACGCTGAACGCCAATGACCTGATCCACTCCCTGGAGGACCTGCTCAGCCGAACCAAGGGCGACCATATCGAACTCAAGCTGCAACTGACCGAAGACGTCTGGCCGGTCAGTACCGACGTCAGTCAACTGGAAAACGCCCTGCTCAACCTGGTGATCAACGCCCGGGACGCCATGCCCGATGGTGGCCGGTTGTGCATCGAAACTGCCAATGTCTATCTCGACGGCAGTGACATCACCACCCTGGAACCGGTCAAGGCCGGGGATTACCTGATGATCGCGGTCAGCGACAACGGCACCGGCATGACCCCCAAGGTATTGGCCAAGGCGTTCGACCCATTCTTCACCACCAAACCCATCGGCCAGGGCACCGGATTAGGCCTGTCGATGATCTACGGTTTTGCCCAGCAGTCCGGTGGCCACGTGACCCTGTTCAGCATGCCCGGCCAGGGCACCAGCGTGCGCCTGTACTTGCCGCGACTGCTCGACGTTGAGCCGCAGGACGTGCTGTCGCCGGTGATCAGCGAAGCACCGTCGGCGATTGCCGGCGAAACGGTGGTGTTGGTGGAGGACGACCCGGCGGTGCGAATGCTGGTGTTCGATCTGCTCAAGGAGTTGGGTTATCACGCCTATGAAGCCGAAAATGCGAAGACGGCCCTGCCCTTGCTCGAATCCGACTTGCGAGTCGATCTGTTGGTCACCGATGTCGGGCTGCCCGGGATGAATGGCCGGCAACTGGCGGAGATTGCCCGTCAGCATCGCCCGGAACTGAAAGTGCTGTTCATGACCGGTTACGCGCAAATGGCCGCCGAACGCCAGGGCTTTCTCGAAGAAGGCATGGACATGGTGGCCAAACCGTTTTCCATCGATCTGTTGGCAAACAAGATTCGCACGATGATCGGTCAAGCGCAGTGAGTTAAGGCATAATCGCCCGCCCCGCTGTCACGACCGTTGCAAGGTACCTGCCCCATGAAAGCTCAAGCCCGCCATATCCTGGTGAAAACTTCGGAAGAAGCCGAACAACTCAAGCAACGCATCGCCAAGGGTGAAGCCTTCGATGTGCTGGCCAAGAAGTACTCCACCTGCCCGTCCGGCAAACGCGGCGGCGACCTGGGTGAAGTGCGGCCGGGGCAGATGGTCGGTGCGATCGATGCGGTGATCTTCAAAAAACCGCTGCGGGTGGTGCATGGGCCGATCAAGAGCAAGTTTGGGTATCACCTGGTACAGGTGTTTTACCGCGACTGATGGGTTGGCTTTGGGGCCCCATCGCCAGCAGGCTGGCTCCCACAATGGATCTTCTGTGTCCACAAGGCCCTTGTGGGAGCCAGCCTGCTGGCGATCCGATGGCGCAGCCAGCGGCCATCCAGCACTCACTTGGGGATGAGTGCTCCGGGCACCTGAATCACCCGACTCGCCAACCGATGCCCCGCCTCCGCCGCTTCAACCGGGCTCCCCCCCTTGAGCCGCGAAGCCAGGTACGCCGCACTGAACGAATCCCCCGCCGCCGTGGTGTCCACCACCCGCTTGACCTTCTGCGCCGGCACTTCGAACGACTCGCCGCCACACCGAATCAAACACGCCTCGGCGCCGCGCTTGAGCACCACTTCAGGCGTGCCGATCTGCTCGTACGCGGCAAACACCGCCGCACAATCGGAGAAATGGAACAGCGCCTGCTCGTCATCGACAGTCAGCAGCGCCAGGTCGACATAGGGCAGGACCTTGCGATAAGCCGCCCGCGCCTCCTCCACCGAGGCCCACAAACGCGGGCGGTAGTTGTTGTCGAAGACGATGCGCGCATCGCGCTGGCGGGCCTCGATCAGGGTTTCCAGCAATTTTTCCCGACCTTGTACGCCCAGCACCGCAAGGGTGATGCCGCTGAAATACAACACGTCGTAATCCGGCAGCGCCGCCAGGATCGGCGCGGCGGCCGGGGTGGTGAAGCAATCGCGCACCGCCGCTTCATTGCGCCAGTAGAGAAAACGCCGCTCGCCGGCGGCGTCGGTCTGGATGCAATACAGCCCCGGCAAGCGACCGGGCAAGCGCTGGACCATGCCAAGGCCGATGTTTTCGGCGGCCCAACTCTGGCACATGGCATCGCTGAAACTGTCATCGCCCAGGGCGGTGACGTAATCCACCGTGCCGGCGGCGCCGAGTTCCCGGGACAGGTAGACCGCGGTGTTCAGGGTATCGCCGCCGAAACTCTGTTGCAGACTGCCATCGGCGCGATGCTGCAACTCGATCATGCATTCGCCGATCAGGGCGATGCGTGGGGTGTTGATGGTGTTCATTATTGTGGGGTCTCTGGTATTGCGATGTTGTCTGTCAGGGCCCCATCGCCAGCAGGCTGGCTCCCACAATGGATCTTCAGTTTCCACAAGACCCTTGTGGGAGCCAGCCTGCTGGCGATGGCCGCGCCGCGGTCGAAATCTTAGAAACAGGTTTCCATGTTCTCGATAACGTTCAACTGCTCATCCACCAGGCACCCCGTGCGCCACTTGTCGAACGTCAGGCAGGGGTGCGAGGTGCCGAACGAAATAATGTCGCCCACCCGCAGATCAACCCCCGGCGCCACGGTCATGAAGGCATGCTGGTCCATCACGGCGGTGACCTTGCAGGCACTCACGTCATCGCCCTTGGCCGGCACCACACCGGCCTGGTAACGCAGCAACGGCACCGGCAATCCGGCGTCATAGGCCACGTCGCGCTTGCCCAGGGCAATCACCGCGAAGCCAGGTTCGGGCAACGACTGCACGTGCGCCCAGACTTCCAGCGCCGGGCGCAGGCCTTCCTGCAGATCGCTGCGACGGTCGAGCACGCAGCATTGCGCTTCCTTGTAGATGCCATGGTCGTGCGCCACATAACTGCCGGGGCGCAGGACGCTGAGGAAGCGCCCGCCCGCGTTCTGCGCCTCGAACTCTTCGGCAATCAGGTCATACCAGGCCGAACCCGAAGCGGTGATGATTGGTTTGTTGATCGCGAAGGCACCGCTGTCCTGCAACTGCACCGCCAGACGCACCAACGAGCCTGCGAACGCGCGGATGCCGCTCACCGCGTGATCGCCGTGGATCACGCCTTCATACCCTTCGATCCCGGTCAGCGCCAAGGCCGGTTGCGCGGCGATCGCCTTGGCCAGGTCCAGCACTTCCTGTTCGCTGCGGCAACCGCAACGACCGCCAACCACGCCGTATTCAATCATCACGTTCAGGCGCACACCTCGCGAGGCAAAATACGCGCCGAGATCGGCGACGTTGTCCGGGTGATCGACCATGCAATAGAAGTCGAACGCCGGGTCCGCCAGAAGATCGGCAATCAACGCCATGTTTGGTGTGCCGACCAGCTGGTTGGCCATCAGCACCCGGTGCACGCCGTGGGCGTAGGCCGCACGGGTTTGCGTGGCGCTGGCCAGGGTGATGCCCCAGGCGCCGGCGTCCAGTTGCCGGCGAAACAGCGCCGGGGTCATGCTGGTCTTGCCGTGGGGCGCCAGTTCAGCGCCGCTGTTGCTGACAAAGTCCTGCATCCAGCGGATGTTGTGTTCCAGCGCTTCGCGATGCAGCACCAGCGCCGGCAGGCTGACGTCGCGCACCAGGTTGGCGCCGGTGTGGGCAAAGCCCTTTTCCACGGCGGCAGTATTTTTCGCAGAAGACATGGTCGAACTCCTCACATTCGCGGCCGCGGGCAGCCGCTGTTATTCGTTGATGCGACGGGCCAGGCTGTTGGCGCTGTCGATCAGCACCCGGCGGTAGTCGTTGTAATTGTTCCTGGCATCGGCCCGGGGGGCGACGATGCACAGGGTTGCGATGGCCACGCCATTCGGGTCTTTGACCGGGGCGGCGAAACAATGGGTAAAGGTGTCGGCCACGCTATCGAAGGAGAAAAAACCGTCGATACCGGCCTGGCGGATTTCCTTGAGAAACTGCTCCAGCGGCAAGCGTTCACCGTTGGGCAGGATGAAGTCGTCGTGGTCGATCAGGTCGACGATTTCCTGGTCACTCAAATGCGCCAGCAACAGGCGCCCGGACGCGGTCCAGGGAATGGGCGCGTTTTCGCCGATGTCCGAGGAAATGCGGAAATGCCGCTCGCCCTCCTTCATCAGCGCCACGGTGTACTTGCGCCCGTTGAGCAGGCACATCTGCGCGGTTTCATGGGTCTGGCTGACGATGTCCTGCAGGGCGTGATCGGCCTCGCGGCTCAGGTCGAAATGGCGCAGGTGCGCCTGCCCAAGGAAGTACAGCTGGCGACCGAGGTAGACGTGACCGTCCTTGCCCACCGGCTCGAGGATCCGCCGTTCGAGCAACGAGGCCACCAGCTCGTAGACCGTGGATTTGGGGCTGCCGATGCCGCTGGCAATGTCGTTCGGGCGCAGGGGCTGGCCGATCTCCTTGAGGAAATCGAGGATATCGAACGCCCGGTCCAGACCGCGTGCCCGGCGCTTGATGGTGTCTTCGGTCATGTCAGTGGTTCCCCTTCAAAATCCCGGGAGTTTACCGAGAGTGCGGTGGCGACTGTTAGGCCGCCATCGCCAGCAGGCTAGCTCCCACAGGGAAACGCATTCCAAATGTGGGAGCCAGCCTGCTGGCGATGAAGCCACCTCGGTTCAGGCCTTTTTCTTGTACGCGATGCAGTCGATCTCGACCTTGCAGTCAACCATCATGTTCGCCTGAACACAGGCCCGCGCCGGAGCATGTTCAGGCTTGAAGTACTCGCCGAAGACCTTGTTGAAACTGGTGAAATCCCGCGGATCCTCCAGCCACACGCCAACACGCACCACGTCTTCCAGGCCGTAACCGGCCTCCTGGAGAATCGCGACCAGGTTCTTCATGGTCTGGTGGGTCTGCTCGACAATGCCGCCAGTGATGATCTCGCCGTCCACCGCCGGCACCTGCCCGGAAACGTGCAGCCAGCCATCGGCTTCAACGGCGCGGGCGAAAGGGCGAGGCTGGCCGCCCGCGGCGGTGCTGCCGGTGCCGTAACGAGTAATGCTCATGGGTGTTTCTCCTGATTGAAAATCGAGTGTTTAAAACCGCGTGCTTTTGAGAAATTCAGCCAGACGCGGTGACTGCGGGCGTTCGAACAGATCCTTGGGTGGCCCCTGCTCTTCGATACGTCCCTGGTTCATGAAGACGATCTTGTCCGAGACCTCGAAGGCGAAGCGCATTTCGTGGGTCACCAGCAGCATGGTCATGCCGTCTTCGGCCAGGCCCTTGATCACGCTGAGCACTTCGCCCACCAGTTCCGGGTCCAGCGCCGAGGTGACTTCGTCGAACAGCATCAGGCTCGGGTTCATCGCAATCGCCCGGGCAATCGCCACGCGCTGCTGCTGACCGCCGGACAACTGCCCGGGAAAATGATCGCGGCGCTCCAGCAGGCCGACCCGCTCCAGCCATTTTTCCGCCAGGGCCACCGCTTCGTCCTTGTGCAGCTTCTTGACCTTGAGCAAACCCAGGGTGACGTTCTGCAGCGCGGTCAGGTGCGGGAACAGGTTGAATTGCTGGAACGCCATGCCGGTCATGGCACGGTGGCGGGCGATGACCTTCTCCGGGTGGCGGATGCGCTTGCCATTGACTTCGTCATAGCCGATGGATTCGCCGTCGAGCAGGATCTGCCCGCCCTGGAATTCTTCGAGCATGTTCACGCAGCGCAACAGCGTGGTCTTGCCCGAACCGCTGGAACCGATCAGCGTCACCACGTTGCCGCGCTGCATGCTCAGGTCGACGCCCTTGAGCACTTCGAGCTGGTCGTAACTCTTGTGCAGACCGCGGATGTCCAGCAGCGGCTGGCCGTGTTGTGCGTGGGTTTGAGTCTGATTCATGGCAAGGCCACCCGCTTTTCAATGTGCCGGCCGAGTAACTCGATGCCGTAGTTGATGACGAAGAACAGGAATCCGGCGAACAGGTAGAACTCCAGGGTCATGAAATTCCGGGCGATGATCTGCTGGGTGCTGAGCAGCAGCTCGGCCACGCCGATCACCGACAACAACGTCGACGCCTTGACGATCTCGGTGGACGAGTTGACCCAGGTAGGCAGGATCTGCCGCATCGCCTGGGGCAACAGCACGTAGCCGAGGGCCTGGTAGAACGTCAGGCCGATGGCCTGGCTCGCTTCCATCTGCCCGCGCGGCAAGGCCTGCAACGCACCGCGCACGATCTCGGCGACGTGGGAGCCGCAAAACAGCGTCAGCCCCAAGGCACCGGCCTGGAACGCGCTGATCTGCCAGCCCAGTGCCGGCGCCATGTAGAAACAGGCCAGCACCAGCACGAACACCGGGGTGCCGCGAATCACATCGACGTAAAAACGAAACGGTGCGCGCATCCAGAACTTGCCGTAGGTCAGCACCAGGCCGGCGAACACGCCGAGCAGCGTGCCCAGCAAAATCGCCAGTGCCGACACCTGCACACTCGTCAGGAAACCTTGCCAGAGCGGCTCACGCGCGACCCATAACTCATGCAACCAACTGGGGGATTCGTACATGGGGGCCTCCTATCGGCGGATCGCCAGGCGCTGCTCGAGGTAGCGCAGCATCATGGCAATGAGGTAGCAGGCCGCCACATAGAGCGCCGTGGTCACCAGCCAGGTTTCAATCACCCGGTAGCTCTCGACATTGATCTTGCGCGCGTAATAAGTCAGCTCCGGCACGGCGATCGCGGCCGCCAGCGAGGTGTCCTTGAACAGCGAAATGAAGTTGTTCGACAGCGCCGGCAACACATTGCGCAGCATCACCGGCACGGTGACGTAGGCCTTGACCTGCCATTCGCCCAGGCCGATGGCCAGGCCGGCTTCGCGCTGGCCCTTGGGAATGCTCAGCAGGCCGCCGCGGAACACTTCGGTCAGGTAGGCCCCGGCATACAGCGACAGGGTGATGATGAACGAAGGAATCTTGTCCAGGCGAATCCCCAGGCTCGGCAAGGCGAAGTAGATCAACAGGATCAACACCAGGATCGGCGTGTTACGGATCACCGTGACATACACCGAAGCCAGCACCCGCAACGCGCGATGCTTCGACAGCAAGGCAAACGCCATCAGCAGGCCGATCACGCAGCCAATGGCGATCGACACCAGCGCCAGTTCAAGACCCAGGCCGAGCCCCGCCAGCAAGCTGTCGAAATCGCGCCACACGGCGGCAAAGTTCAACTGATAATTCATGGTCGGCAGTACCTTGAGCGGGGCGCGAACGCCCCGCCCTCACGGGATCATTTGAATTCGGCGGGAAAACCGATGGCAGGCGTCGGCAGGTCGACACCGAACCACTGCTTGAAGGACGCCGCGTAGGTCGGGAACTCAACGCCGGTCATGGCTTCATGCAGGGTGGTGTTGACGAAGTTCAACCAGTCCTGATCGCCGCGCTTGACCGCGCAGGCATAGGTTTGCGGGCTCCACGCATAAGCCGGGCTGCGGTAGCGGCCAGCGTTCTGCACCATCAGGTACTTCACCGAAGACTGGTCGGTGGCCGCCGCATCGGCACGGCCGGAGTTCACCGCCTGGTACATCAGGTCGACGCTGTCGTACTGATCGACCTTGGCCTTGGGCAGCGCCTGGTGCACCAGCTCTTCGGCGTAGACGTTTTGCAGCACCGCCACGGTAACGCTGTCACCCGCAGCTTGCATGTCGTCGATTTCCTTGTACTTGCTGTTTGCCGGCAACAGCAGGCCGACGCCTTCACGGTAGTACGGCAGCGTGAAGGCCACCTGCTGGGCACGGCTGGCGGTCACGGTGATGAACTGGCAGCTCATGTCGACCTTGTCGGTCAGCAGGTTGGGGATCCGCGCATCGGACGACTGCACCACGAACTCGACCTTGCTCGGGTCGTTGAACAGGCCTTTGGCGACCATGCGCGCAATATCGATATCAAAGCCCTGCAACTTGCCATCCGCCCCCTGGAAATGCCAAGGCGCGTTGGTACTGCCGGTGCCCACGATCAGCTTGCCGCGGGCAAGAACACTGTCGAGCTTGCCGTCCGCCGCCTGGGCCACGCCCACGACTGCAGCAGACGCTGCAAAAAGAAGAACACACGCTTTGAACAAGGAAGGTCGGCGATGCATGGCAAGCACTCCAGGGTGATGTTTATTCCGCTATACCGGAATACGGTATGTAACAACGGAATAGACAGCAGAAAGTGTGCCACAGGTTGTGGACGACATGTAGGGGGAATGAAAAGTGTTTTGAATCAGGTGGATGCGTGAAAACCGGGAAACAACTCAGCGAAAGGGACGATTTTAGAAGCGCTACCGTTGGCTACGGGGGGCGGGTAGCAGGTTCACAACTAGTGCGCCCTTGCTTGTGAAACGAGCAGTCACGCAGCGATGACTTAGCGGGTGCCAGCGTCTTTATACACATCACCCCGCTCTCTTTTTCCGATCGCAATGACAGTCACCACCAGCACTTCATCCACGACCCGATAAACCAATCGATATCCGGCACTGCGTAGCTTGATCTTGTACGCGTTTCCTAGACCGCTCAGACGGTCCGCCGGTACGTGTGGATTGACCAGTCGCTCTTGAAGCTTCTTTTTGAACTGCTCTCGAAGATTTACCCCCAGCTTCCTCCACTCCTTCCAGGCCTTTTCGGAAAATTCCAACTCATAGGTCATCAATCGAAACCTTTATCGTCGGATCGTTTTCTCGCTCTCTACAAAGGGCAACCAACTCCAGATCTTCTAACCGGTTCATCATCGCCTCGTATTCTTTGGCCGGGACGCAATAGAACGCGGGCTCGTTGCGGTTGAGGATCGCGACGGACGACCCTCCACCGGCTGCGACTGTACCCATCGGGTTTTTCTTGAGCTCCGAGATACTCGCTACTACATGCGAAAGCACGATATGCGGCATGAAAGTGTTCCTTAGAGTGCTATTAGAAGTGCTAAAAATAGCACTCACAAGCAAATCTGACCTCACTACTTTTGCCATAAGACCCCTTAATATCGATTGTCGAGAACGTGCAAAAGTTAGCACTTTGTGCGCTTCTCAGTTTCCGAGAGTCCTATGGGGCAAGTCCTGAAGTCAGGTGAGGGAGCGTCCGAACTTCTGTAGGAAAATTCTCCAGAACGCGACACTCGATCCACACAAGGCCCGGCAATGAATCAACCGCCCAAACGCACCAGAGATACCCGCGTCACCCGCCGCTCTTCAACCGACATGACGGTCAACCGCCAGCCTTCCCACTCGTGACTGTCACCGATCATCGGCAGCCGATCCAGCAGGCTCACCACCAAACCGGCCAGGGTTTGATAGTCGTCGGTCGGTTGTGCCGCAAACCCGGTCCGCTGATGCACCCGCGCCAGGTTCAATGCGCCGCTGACCACGAAACCGCCCTTCTCCTCGACCACGTCCGGGCCTTCGATTTCGCTGGCGTCGGGCAGCTCACCGGCAATCGACTCGAGGATGTCGGTCATGGTCAACACGCCGACGAAGTCACCGAACTCATTGACCACGAACGCGATGTGGGTCGAGGCCTTGCGCATCTGTTCCAGGGCATTGAGGATCGAATAGCTGTCCAGCAGGTTGATGGTCTGGCGCGCCAGGTGTGCAAGATCGGGCTGGTTGCCGCCCAGGTATTCCTTCAGCAGCTCCTTCTTGTGTACGAAGCCCAGTGGCTCATCCACCGCGCCGTCGCGAATCAGCGGCAGTCGCGAGTAGGACGAGTGCATCAGCCTTGTACGAATCGCCTCGGCGTCTTCAGCCAGGTCGATGTGATCGACGTCGGCGCGTACGGTCATCAAGCTGCGGATCGGCCGCTCGGCCAGTTGCAGGACACCACTGATCATCACCCGCTCACGACGATCGAACAGCTGTTCGCCCGGGGCCTCACCGTTATCCAGCATGTCGGCAATGTCTTCACCGACCTCCTCCACCGCCAACTTGCGCCCGCCGAGCAAGCGCATCACCGCATGGGCGGTACGCTCACGCATCGGTCGCAAGCCCTGCATCGAGCGCTTGCGGCGTGCCCGGGCGATCTGGTTGAACACTTCGATCAGGATCGAGAAACCGATGGCCGCGTACAGATAACCCTTTGGAATGTGGAAGCCCAGGCCTTCGGCGGTCAGCGCAAAGCCGATCATCATCAGGAAGCCCAGGCACAGCATGATCACTGTGGGATGCGCGTTGACGAAGCGGGTCAACGGCTTGCTGGCGACGATCATCAGGCCAATGGAAATGATCACCGCGATCATCATCACAGCGAGCTCGTCGACCATGCCCACGGCGGTAATCACCGCATCGAGGGAGAACACCGCATCGAGCACCACGATTTGCGCCACGATGGGCCAGAACAGCGCGTAAGTCGTATTGGACGTGCGCTCGCCGACATGGCCTTCGAGCCGTTCATGCAGCTCCATGGTCGCCTTGAACAACAGGAACACACCGCCGAACAGCATGATCAGGTCACGCCCCGAGAAGCTCTTGTCGAACACTTCGAACAGCGGCTGGGTCAGGGTCACCAGCCAGGAAATACTCGCCAGCAGGCCCAGGCGCATCAACAAGGCCAGGGACAGCCCGATGATTCGCGCGCGGTCGCGCTGTTCGGGTGGCAATTTATCCGCCAGGATCGCGATGAACACCAGATTGTCGATGCCCAGCACCAGCTCCAGCACAATCAACGTCAACAAGCCCAGCCACGCGGTGGGGTCAGCTAACCATTCCATTTGAACGTCTCGATCTCTTCAGTGAATTCAGAATGCCGGGCACGGCAAGGCACGGCGCAGAGGCCGGGAAAGTGCAATGACAGGGAGATCGGGACGCCAGAAGACCGGATGTTTCGCGTCCATCAAGACCGCGCGTTGGCGCGAGGGGAAAGGATAACTGGGGGGCTCCGTAAGGGTGTTCATGCAAGTCCTGAAAAGGAAAAAGGACTTGAATCGTACAGGCGATAGAGACAATTCCTACAGCTGGAAACTATTTCAAGATCTGTAGCGACCCTGGAGTTGTGTTGGTCTGGAGGTGATGCTTTTCAACCATTCTTCACTCGCTCGATGTACCGTACCACCGCCGGGGACTTTTCGAACCGCCGATGAATCAACGCCAGCCATGACGATGCCTTGCAGTCGTTGATCTGGCGATAAACCACATTCGGCAAACTGACGTGGCCGACCACCGACTCCGGCACCACCGCCACGCCCTGCTCCAGGGAAACCAAGGCAATCACCGCCACCAGCCCACCGGGCTGCGCACCGAGTTTCGGGACGAAATGACCTTGGGAAGCGACTTGCAATGTACCCACGACCTGTTCCGGGAGAATGAAGTTTTCATTCTGTAAATGCGCCGAATTGATCACCGGCAAACGGTTCAGCCACGAGTCGACCGGCAACGCCAACACAAAGCCTTCGTCGCTCAACTGCACAGCCTCGATGCCCTCGGGCAGGGCCAGCGGGCAACGGATATAGCCCAGGTCGAAGCGCCCTTCAAGGATCATGTTCGCCAGGCTGGCCATGGGGCTTTCCCGCACATTGAGGCTGACATCCGGGTACTCGGCGGCAAATCCCTGCACCTGTTTTTGCAGCAGCCCCGAATACACCGCCGACGCGACATAACCCAGTTCGATGTGGCCGATATCGCCACGCCCGGCACGTTGGGCGTTTTGCTGGGCGTATTCGAATTGCCGCACCGTCGCCTCGGCTTCGATCAACAGTGCGGCGCCGGCTTCGGTCAAGCTGACTTCACGGGTCTGGCGCACGAACAGGCGCGTGCCCAGTTCGTTTTCCATGTCCTGGATCTGCCGAGTCAAGGTCGGCGGTGCGATGCCGAGTTGCTCGGCGGCGCGAGTGAAGTTGCCTTGCCGGGCAACAGCGAGGAAATAGCGGAAATGACGGATATCCATCGATGCATTAGCTCAAAGGTAATGAAGTGACGGTGCGCGCCTAACAAAGGCCGCGTCAGCCAGCGATAAGCTGCACCCAACCTCACAGTAGAGAACCCTGGCCATGTCCGTCAAACCCAAGGTGAGCCCGCGCCTGACCTTGCTCACTGCCTCTGCGGTATGCTCGCTGATCGTGCTCGACACCAACATCGTCGCCGTTACCTTGCCCAGCATCGCCCGGGACCTGGGGGCGAATTTCGCCGACATCGAATGGGTGGTCAGCGCCTACATGCTGGCCTTCGCCGCGCTGTTGCTGCCCGCTGGCAGCCTGGCCGATCGCTTTGGCCGGCAGAAAATGCTGATGTGGGGGCTGGGCATTTTCATCCTTGCGTCGATTGGCTGTGGGGCAGCGCCGAATGCACTGTTTCTCGACATTGCCCGCGCCATCAAGGGCGTCGGTGCGGCGCTGCTGTTGACCTCAGCGCTCGCCTCCATCGGCCACACCTTCCACGATGAAGTCGAACGGGCCAAGGCCTGGGCATTCTGGGGCGGTTGCATGGGCGTGGCGATGACGGCGGCGCCGACCCTGGGCGGCTTGATCACCGAATACATTGGTTGGCGCTGGATCTTCTATCTCAACCTGCCTGTGGGGCTGGTGCTGATGGTTATGGTCTGGCGCGCGGTGCCGGAATCCCGCGACGCCCAGGCTGCGCGCCTCGATCCGTGGGGCAGCCTGGCCTTCAGCGCCAGCCTGTTGTGCCTGATCTGGGGCTTGATCGAAGCCAACCGGATCGGCTGGGACAACCCCGTCACCTACACCCGCCTCGTGGGCGGCGCCCTGTTGCTGGGGTTGTTCGTAGTGGTCGAGCGCCTGCAAGAGCGGCCGATGATCGATCTGCAACTGTTCCGTCACCCGCGCTTCATCGGCGCGCTGCTCGGCATGTTTTCCTACGCCGCGTGTGCCCAGGTGATGATGACCATGCTGCCGTTCTACTTGCAGAATGGGCTAGGTTTTACCGCCATTTCCGCCGGGCTGGGCATGCTACCTTTTGCCGTGACCATGCTGATCTTTCCGCGTATTGGTGCACGCCTGGCGGGACGTGTGACGCCGGCAAACATGATGGCCATCGGACTCACCTTGGTGGGCAGCGGTAACTTGCTCAGCGCCTGGGCGGTCAATAGTGGCGGTTACCTGCCCTTCGCCCTGGCGATTGCCGTGACCGGTGCCGGCGCGGGACTGCTCAATGGCGATACGCAGAAAAACATCATGGCCTGCGTGCCTAGGGAACGCACCGGCATGGCCTCGGGCATGAGTACGACGATGCGCTTCAGCGCGGTGATGCTGGCCATCGGCGTGTATGGCGCGTTGCTTTCGGGGCATAGCGAACGGTTGCTGCACGACAGTCTGGCGGCACAGGGCGGGCAATGGCTCGAACAGACCCAAGGCGTCGCTTCGCGGGTGGTGGCCGGTGACATGGCGGCGGCGCTGAGTCTGGTGCCGGAGGCCGCGCGGTCGTTGGTCGAGCCGCTGGCGAGAGAAGCGTTTGTGGGTGGTTTCAGTCTCTTGCTTTGGGTCGCGGGGCTGGCGGGATTGTTTGGTGCGTTGGTGGTGGGCTTGCTGATGCGTAACCCGATTCCAGTGCCCCGGACTGCACTGGTGCTTGAGTGACGCGTACCTGGCGATTTCAGCTTTGAACCTGAGGCCCTCATCGCCAGCAGGCTGGTTCCACAGGGGAATCCGGCGTTTATGATTTCTGTGTCTCACCCGCATCACTGTGGGAGCCAGCCTGCTGGCGATTGGGCCAGCACAGGCAACACAGAACTCAGCCGGGAAGCAGCTCGTCGATATGCCGATATTCAGATTGCAATTGCGCCGCCAATACCTTGCTGCGCCCGAGACGAATCGGCCCGCGCTCGATGTCGATCACCAATGCAGGACAATCGAGCGTGGGCAACGACGGCCATTCTTTCAGACGGCCATCGGTCACCAGCAACAAGCGTTGCTGCTCCGCCGGAAAGCGCTTTTGCCGCACGGCCAGCCAGCGCCCCGCTTCACCCAGCGCCGCCAGCAACGGCGTACCGCCACCGGCGCCCAGGCCATCGAGCCATTGGCGCAACCCCGTCGACGCTTTCAGCCCCTGCACCTGCCACTTCGGCAGCGCACCGCTGGCCGTCAGCAAGGCCAGGCGCGCGCGCTGTCGGTAGGCGTCGTCGAACAATTGCGCCAGCAAACCCTTGGCATCACTCAAGGCTTGATGACGCCGGGTGGACGCCGAGGCATCGACGATCACCAGCCACAGTTCATGAGCCGAACGCGTGCGTTGCTGGAACAACACGTCCTGGCGCTGGCGCGGTCGACCGTTGAGCAGCGTGCCAGGCCAATTGATCGAGCCACCATCGGCCGCGTGACGTTTACCCTGTTTGCCGGAATCGAGCCGTCCGGCACGGGGTCTGGCATTCGCCCCCGCGTCAGATCGAGGGCGAATGCCTAGGGCTTTTTTGGCCAGCTCGGCACTTCACGTCGCGCACCCACCGGCAGCGCTTGAGCGGGCATTTCGCCCCACTGGCCCTGGCCTTCGCTGGGGTTGGAATTCTGCCCGGACTGGGCCTGGTTCTGTTGTGGTGCAGGTGGCGTATGCTCTCGACGACGATGGCGCAGGGCAAACTCGGCGACCGCGTCGATATCCTCTACATCAATCGATGCAGCCCCGCGCCACGCCGCATGCGCACGCGCCGCGCGCAACCAGACCAGATCGGCGCGCAAGCCATCGACACCGGCGGCGAAGCAGCGCTCGGTAATCTGCGCCAGCGCTTCGTCGTCGAGGGGAATGCCCGCCAATGTGCTGCGGGCTTTTTCGCAGCGCTCACGCAACGACTGCTGCTGGCTCTCCCATTCGGCGCAGAATCGTTGCGGATCGCTGTCGAAATCCAGGCGCCGCCGGATGATCTGCCCGCGCTCGGTCGGGGCGGTGTGACCACCGAGGACGACGTTCAAGCCAAAGCGATCGAGCAATTGCGGACGTAACTCGCCCTCTTCCGGGTTCATGGTGCCGATCAGCACGAACTTCGCCGAATGCCGATGGGAAATACCGTCGCGCTCAACCAGATTGGTGCCGCTGGCGGCCACGTCGAGCAGCAGGTCAACCAGGTGATCGGGCAGCAGATTGACCTCGTCGACATACAACACGCCGCCGTCAGCCTTGGCCAGCACACCCGGGGAAAATTGCGCGCGACCCTCACTCAGAGCCGCGTCGAGGTCGAGGGTGCCGACCAGGCGTTCTTCGGTGGCCCCCAGGGGCAAGGTGACGAACTGGCCGCTGGCCAACAGGTCCGCCAGGCCGCGGGCCAGGGTCGACTTGGCCATGCCGCGCGGGCCTTCGATCAATACGCCGCCGATCTTCGGGTCGATGGCGGTCAGGTACAGCGCGAGCTTCAGATCGTCGGCGCCGACCACGGCGGAGAGGGGGAAATGGGGGGTGTCGGTCATTGTTCAATCTCGGTCATGGTCGGTGGTGTTTATCAGCTGTCTTCTTCTATATCCAGCAACAGATTCTCCAGTGCCTCGCGGTAATCCCCCGGCTCTTTCCACATCCCCCGCTGCTGCGCTTCGAGCATGCGTTCGGTCATGTCGCGCAGGGCATGAGGGTTATGCTCACGCACGAAATCCCGCGTACCCGGATCGAGCAAATAGGCATCCGCCAGCAGCGCGTACTGGTGATCGTCGATCAACTGCGTGGTGGCGTCGAAGGCGAACAGGTTGTCCACCGTCGCCGCCATTTCGAAGGCGCCTTTGTAGCCATGGCGCTTGACCCCGTCGATCCACTTCGGATTGGCCGCCCGGGAGCGGATGACCCGGTTCAGCTCTTCCTTCAGTGTGCGGATCTTCGGCAAGTCCGGCTGGCTGTGATCGCCGTGATAACTGGCCGCTGCCTCGCCACGCAGGCTTTCCACGGCGGCCAGCATGCCGCCCTGGAACTGGTAGTAGTCATTGGAGTCGAGCAGGTCGTGCTCGCGGTTGTCCTGGTTTTGCAGCACGGCTTGCATCTGGCCCAGGCGCTGGGAGAACTGCTCACGGGCTGCGGTGCCTTCGTCGGAACCGCCGTAGGCGTAGCCGCCCCAGTTCAGGTAGACCTCGGCCAGGTCCTCGCGGCTTTGCCACAGTCGACCGTCGATGGCGCCCTGGACACCCGCGCCATAGGCGCCGGGTTTGGCGCCGAAAATGCGCCATCCGGCCTGTCGCCGGGCAGCGTCTTCATCCATCCCCGATTGCAGCAGCGCCTGACGTTCGGCGCGCACCTTGGCGGCCAGGGGATTGAGGTCGTCTGGCTCGTCCAGCTCGGCCACCGCTTGCACGGCGGCATCGAACAGCCGGATCAAGTTGGCAAAGGCATCGCGGAAGAAACCCGATACACGCAGGGTAACGTCCACCCGCGGTCGATCAAGCAAGCTCAACGGCAGGATTTCAAAGTCGTCTACCCGCTGACTGCCGGTGGCCCAGACCGGGCGCACGCCCATCAACGCCATGGCCTGGGCGATGTCGTCGCCGCCGGTGCGCATGGTCGCGGTGCCCCAGACCGACAGGCCGAGTTGACGCAAATGATCGCCATGGTCTTGCAGATGGCGTTCAAGAATCAGGTTGGCCGACTGGAAACCGATGCGCCACGCGGTGGTGGTTGGCAGGTTGCGCACGTCCACCGAATAGAAGTTCCGCCCGGTCGGCAGCACGTCGAGGCGACCGCGACTGGGTGCGCCGCTTGGGCCGGCGGGGACGAAACGGCCACTGAGGGCGTCGAGCAGGCCGCGCATCTCTGCGGGACCGCAGGCGTCCAGTCGGGGGGCGACGACTTCGCGCAGATGGTCGAGGATGGCGTTCACGTCAGACCAACTCGCCTCCTGTGGGAGCCAGCCTGCTGGCGATGGAGTGCCAGCCACATTGATGTCGACTGACACTCCATCGCCAGCAGGCTGGCTCCCACAGGAGATCAGCTGTGTGGCAAATAGCTCGAGACGTTCGCGGGTATCGCCGGTGGTGCGCCAGGGTTCCTCGCTTAGCGATAACAATGCGTTGGGGCGAGGTCCGCTCCATGGGTCGGCCAGCGCACAATCCAGCGGATCGAAGCCCAATTCGAACGCCTTGGCCAACGCCCGCAGCAGACTCGACTGTGCACCACGACCATCGCCCCGGGGAATACGCAACAGCGCGAGCAAGGTATCGATGCGCAGCCGTCCCACCGGGGATTCGCCAAACACGTGCAAACCATCGCGGATCTGCGACTCTTTCAAGTCGCACAGGTAGGTGTCCAGGCGTGGCAGCCAGATCGCCGCATCGGCATCGCTGTCGAGTTTTTCGTCCAGCTGCAATTCGCGATCGATGTGCGTGTCGCGCACCAGTTGCAGGATATCGCGCTGCAATTCCCGGGCACGGCGCGGGTCGAGCAATTGCGCCTCGTAATACTCGTCGGCCAGCAGTTCGAGGTTGCGTAGCGGCCCGTAGGTTTCGGCGCGGGTCAGCGGTGGCATCAAGTGATCGATGATCACCGCTTGCGTGCGGCGCTTGGCCTGGGCGCCCTCGCCCGGATCGTTGACGATGAACGGATAGATGTTCGGCAGCGACCCGAGCAGTGCATCCGGCCAGCAGTGCTCCGACAGCCCGACGCCCTTGCCCGGCAGCCATTCCAGGTTGCCGTGCTTGCCGACGTGGATCACGCCGTGGGCGCCGTAGGTGTTGCGCAACCAGAAATAGAACGCCAGGTAGCCGTGGGGCGGCACAAGGTCCGGGTCGTGGTACACCGCACTCGGGTCGACCTGATAACCCCGCGCGGGCTGGATGCCGACGAAGGTCAGGCCAAAACGCAACCCGGCGATCATCATTCGCCCGCCACGGCACATCGGATCGCTGTCCGGCGCACCCCAGCGGTCCAGCACGGCCTGGCGGTTGGCTTCGGGCAAGGCATTGAACATGCGCCAATAGTCGTCCATCGCCAGGCTTTGCTGGCACGGACGCTGGTCGAGGGTATCGAGGTCGTTGCTGACACCGCCGAGCAATTGCTGGATCAACGCGGTGCCGCTGCCTGGCAACTGCGCCGGTAGCGGATACCCTTCCTTGTGAAGCGCACGCAAGATGTTCAGCGCTGCGGCCGGGGTATCGAGGCCAACGCCATTGCCGATACGACCATCGCGGGTCGGGTAATTGGCCAGGATCAGCGCAATGCGTTTTTGCCCGTTGGGCACCCGCGCCAGCTCGATCCAGCGCCGCGCCAGTTGCGCGACAAAGTCCATGCGTTCCGGCTGCGCGCGGTAGCAGACCACGTCGGACTGACTGCGCTCGCTGCGCCAGGCCAGGTCCTTGAAGCTGATCGGCCGGCTGATGATGCGCCCGTCCAGTTCGGGCAACGCAATGTGCATCGCCAGGTCTCGCGGGCCGAGGCCCTGTTCGCTGGCGCGCCAGCCCGGCTCGTTGTCCTGGGCACAAATGGCCTGGATCACCGGGATATTGCGGCGAAACGGTCGCAAGTGCGGTGCTTCAGGGCTCGATTGGGCGAAACCGGTGGTATTGAGAATCACCCCTGCTTCGACTTCATCCAGCCAGTCCTCGACTACGCAAAGGCAGCCAGGCTCTTTCAAACTGGCCAGCGCAATCGGCAACGGGTTCAACCCCGCCGCCTGCAGGCGCTGGCAGAAAACATCGATGAACGCGGTGTTCGCCGCCTGCAAATGCGAGCGGTAGAACAGCACCGCCGCCACCGGTTGACCGGCCTGCCAGTCGGCTTGCCAATCGCTCGGTTGCGCGGGGCTTTTTCGCGGGTGGTAAATCGCCGTTCGCGGCAGGGTTTGCGGTTCGGCCCAGGCGTAGTCGCGATCCAGCCAGCGATTGGCCAGGCAGCGGAAAAAGTCGAGGGCATTGCCCATGCCGCCCTGGCGCAGAAATTGCCAAAGCCGGTCACGATCCTCAGAACCTACGGTGCTGAGGTCGCTGAGCTCCGGGTCCGGGCGGTCATCCCCTGGTACCAGAATCAGCTGCACGCCGCGCTGCGACAGCTCCACCAGCCGCTCGACGCCATAACGCCAATAGGCAATGCCGCCGTGCAGCGAAATCAGAATGACTTTGGCGTGGCGCAACACTTGGTCGACATACAGGTCGACCGACGCATGGTTCTGCACCTGCATCGGGTTGGCCAGGCGCACGCTCAGGTAGTCGTCTGGCAACTGCTGCGCCGCTTCGGCGAGCAGCGCCAGGCTGGAGTCGCCGCTGCACAGGATCACCAGCTCGGCGGGGGTTTGTCCAAGGTCGGCAATGTTGTCATCCGACACGAATCCGCCGGGCTGGGTCCTGAGCAGGTGCATGGGTTACACGCTGAGCGCGGCGCGCAATTGCGCTTCGAGCAAGGCGGCGTCCAGTGCCTGACCGATCAACACCAGGCGCGTGGTGCGTGCTTCTGCAGCGCCCCACTGGCGGTCGAAATGCTTGTCGAACCGGGTGCCCACGCCCTGGATCAGCAGGCGCATAGGCTTGTTCGGGATCGCCGCGAAACCCTTGACGCGCAGGATGCTGTGCTCGACCACCAGTTGGGTCAACGCATCCATCAGCAGGCTTTCGTCGGCTTGCGGCAGTTCGATGGAGATGGAATCGAAGGCGTCGTGATCGTGGTCGTCATGATCATCGCCATCGTGGTGATGATCATGGTGGCTGTGACGGCTGTCGATGTGCTCTTCGGAACCGGCGCCAAGGCCGATCAGCACGTCCAGCGGCAGGCGACCGCTGCTGGCTTCGATGACTTTCACCGCCGGCGGCAATTCTTCGGCGACTTCCAGGCGTACGCGGGCCAGGTCTTCAGGGCTGATCAGGTCGGCCTTGTTGAGGATCACCAGGTCAGCGCTGGACAGTTGGTCGGCGAACAGCTCATGGAGCGGCGATTCGTGGTCCAGGTTCGGGTCGAGTTTGCGCTGGGCGTCGACCTGGTCCGGGAAGGCGGCGAAGGTGCCCGCCGCCACGGCCGGGCTGTCGACCACGGTGATCACCGCATCGACGGTGCAGGCACTGCGAATTTCCGGCCACTGGAAGGCTTGCACCAGCGGTTTTGGCAGGGCCAGGCCCGAGGTTTCGATCAGGATGTGGTCGAGATCGCCGCGACGGGCCACCAGTTCGCGCATCACCGGGAAGAACTCTTCCTGCACGGTGCAGCACAGGCAGCCGTTGGCCAGTTCATAGACACGGCCGTTGGCTTCTTCTTCAGTGCAACCGATGGAGCACTGCTTGAGGATTTCGCCGTCGATGCCCAGTTCGCCGAACTCGTTGACGATCACCGCGATGCGGCGGCCCTGGGCGTTGTCGAGCATGTGCCGTAGCAAGGTGGTCTTGCCCGAGCCGAGGAAGCCGGTGACGATGGTGACGGGGAGTTTGGCCAGTGTTTTCATCGGATGCCCTTTGGCAAGGTGGCGGGCATACGGGACGAGGACCGGCCACGCACAAGCGCGCCAGAAGCGTTCGCCACCGGATCACCCCGCCCGGTTGTAGTGAGAATCTGTATCGAGGCAGGTCTCCTGGCTGACGGTGTGCTGGCCTTCAAGCCTGGCATTCGCTGCGCCTTCCCGCGGGCTCGGACTTGAGCGTGCAGTGGCGTGGCAGCGAACATCACCGTTCACAGTTGCGGGGGCAGCCGCGGCATTGACCGCGTTCCCTTCTTAGCTTCGGCAAGTGCCGAAGAACCTCGAATGCGCAAGGCTACGCATGGTATTGGGGCGGGTCAATGTTCACATGAGATTGGCGGCGCGCCCTTCGCGAGCAAGCCCGCTCCCACATGGGAATGCGATCACCTGTGGGAGCGGGCTTGCTCGCGAATGAAGCGACTCGGTCCCGAGTTGAGAACCCTTGCCAATTGACGCCCGCCCCTCGCCCATGCTCTCCTACGCACCTTGTTACGGGTGCCCTTCACAGGGTGAAACGGGAAACCGGTGAATCATGTGCTTTACTCAAGCCCATGTCAGTCCGGTGCTGCCCCCGCAACGGTAAGCGAGCGAAGCGTCAGATCCACTGTGCCAATGTGGCATGGGAAGGTGACGCTTGCAGGTCAAGGCTAACGCCTGCCCCCTCGTGAGCCCGGAGACCGGCCCGCAACACAAAGTGACCAACACGATCACTGACTCAACAAACCCGCGGTGGGCGGGCGCTGTTCGGACTTCTGCGCGCTCGGTCGTGCGCCGTCCTGCCTGCGCTCTTATTCCCCGCTGACAGAACAGAGGGAAGCGCCATGTCGATCATCAGCAGCACCGGCCACAGCACCACCACCAGCAGCACCACTACCCTGACTCAACGCCTGACCGCCGCCGCTTGCGCGTCGATTCTTGGCGCGTGCCTTGTGTATTTCGCCGGTTTCTCGCACATCGAAGCGGTGCACAACGCCGCTCACGATACCCGCCACAGCGCTGCGTTCCCGTGCCATTGAGACCTGCTGACATGATCAAGCGTATTGCGCAAACCGCAGGTTTCAGCGGGCTGCTGGCTGCCCTGCTGCTGACCCTGCTGCAGAGTTTCTGGGTTTCTCCGCTGATCTTGCAGGCCGAAACCTACGAGAAATCGGAACCTGCCGCCGTTGAAGTCCACGAACACGCCGCGGGCGTCGCTGCCCACAGCCACGACGCCGAAGCCTGGGAGCCGGAAGACGGCTGGCAGCGCGTGCTGTCGACCACGGGCGGTAACCTGGTGGTGGCAGTCGGTTTCGCCCTGATGCTCGCCGGCCTCTATACCCTGCGCGCGCCGACCAAGACCTCCCAAGGCCTGCTCTGGGGCCTGGCCGGTTACGTTACCTTCGTGTTGGCGCCGACGCTCGGCCTGCCGCCCGAGTTGCCGGGCACCGCGGCGGCGGATCTGGCGCAACGGCAGATCTGGTGGATCGGCACGGCCGCCTCCACGGCTGTCGGCATCGCGCTGATCGTATTCAGCCGAAACTGGCTGATGAAGATCCTCGGCGTGGCGATCCTCGCCGTTCCGCACGTGATTGGCGCACCGCAACCGGAAGTGCATTCGATGCTCGCCCCAGAGGCCCTGGAAGCTCAGTTCAAGATCGCTTCGCAGTTGACCAACGTGGCGTTCTGGCTGGCCCTGGGCCTGACCAGCGCCTGGTTGTTCCGCCGCAAAAGCGACGGTCAATACCAAGCATGACTGAACTTGGCACAGCGCCGACCCTGGTGGTCGGCCTGGGCTGCCAGCGTGGCTGCCCCGTCAGCACGCTGCGGGCATTGCTCGACCAGGCATTGCAGGCGCACCAGATCGAACTGCATCAGATCAAGGCCCTGGCCAGCATCGACCAGAAGCGCGGCGAACCGGCCCTGAGCGAACTGGCCGAGCAGCTTGGGCTGCAGATGATGTATTTCAGCAGTGAACAACTGGCGGGCTATCACCCCCGACTCAGTCACCATTCGGACATCGCCTTTGAACGGACCGGGTGCTATGGCGTGGCAGAAAGCGCCGCCCTGGCGCTGGCCGAACAACTGGCCAACGCCCCGGCCAAATTGCTGATCCCGCGACAAAAATATGCCCAGGCCACCCTGGCATTGGCCGGCGCCGCGTAAAATCCCCGATAATCCACGCATTCGATCATGAGCAATCTTCATCTGAAGCCTTGCCCACCCCCTTTTTTCACAGGAACCGACGATGACCGTCTACTTTATTGGCGCAGGTCCCGGCGACCCCGAACTGATCACCGTCAAGGGCCAGCGGCTGATCCGCAGTTGCCCGGTGATCATCTACGCCGGCTCGCTGGTGCCCGCCGCAGTGTTGGAAGGACACCGCGCCGAACAGGTGGTCAACAGCGCCGAATTGCACCTGGAGCAGATCATCGAACTGATCAGCGCGGCCCATGCCAAGGGTCAGGACGTGGCTCGCGTGCATTCCGGTGATCCGAGCCTGTATGGTGCCATCGGCGAGCAGATTCGCCATTTGCGTGAACGGGATATTCCTTTCGAAATCATTCCCGGTGTCACCGCAACGGCAGCCTGCGCGGCGCTTCTGGGCGCAGAACTGACCTTGCCGGACGTGTCACAGAGCGTGATCCTGACACGCTATGCCGACAAGACCGTGATGCCCGCCGGAGAAGAACTGGCCAGCTTGGCGCAGCACGGGGCGACCATGGCGATTCATCTGGGGGTCAATCACCTGGCAAAAATCGTCGAGGAGTTGCTACCGTTTTACGGCGCCGACTGCCCGATTGCGGTGATTCACCGGGCGACCTGGCCGGATCAGGATTGGGTGGTGGGGACGCTTGAAGATATTAACGGGAAGGTTGAAGCCAAGGGGTTTCGGCGTACGGCGTTGATTCTCGTGGGTCGGGTGTTGGGCAGTGAGCATTTCAGTGAGTCGTCGCTGTATCGTGCTGGACATGCGCATTTGTATCGGCCATAGGGCCTCTTCGCTGGCAAGCCAGCTCCTACAGATCTGGTGTTGACCGCGATAGGGCCAGTGGATTTCACCCATAAAAAAACGGCGCTCACGGGGCGCCGTTTTTTTATGCCGCAGCGAACACCTTAGTAGTAGGCGTTTTCTTTCTGCGTGTGGTCGGTCACGTCACGCACACCCTTGAGCTCGGGAATACGCTCGAGCAAGGTGCGCTCGATGCCTTCCTTCAAGGTCACGTCGGCCTGGCCGCAGCCCTGGCAACCGCCACCGAATTGCAGCACGGCGATGCCGTCTTCGACCACGTCGATCAGGCTGACCTGGCCGCCGTGGCTGGCCAACCCAGGGTTGATCTCGGTTTGCAGGTAGTAGTTGATGCGCTCGTTGACCGGGCTGTCGGCGTTGACCATCGGCACTTTGGCGTTCGGCGCCTTGATGGTCAGCTGGCCACCCATGCGGTCGGTGGCGTAGTCGACTACTGCATCGTCCAGGAAAGCTTCGCTGAAATGGTCGATGTAGGCGGTGAAGCTTTTCAGCCCCAGCGCGGTGTCTTCGGGTTTTTCTTCGCCCGGCTTGCAGTAGGCAATGCAGGTTTCGGCGTACTGGGTGCCAGGCTGGGTGATGAAGACGCGAATGCCAATGCCCGGGGTGTTCTGCTTGGAGAGCAGATCAGCCAGGTAATCGTGGGCGGCGTCGGTGATGGTAATAGCGGTCATGGAAACTCCTCGCAGGCTTGGACGCAGTTTACGCCAATCATCGCCGCGGACAAAGTCCTAGTATTTTTGTCGGGAAAAGATGCGGAGCTTACCCCTGTGGGTTCGGGGTTCTAGAGGTTCTCGTAGCGATTCATGTCCAGCACGCCCTCTTCCACCGGTTCGGTTTCGTGGATATAACGACTCAAATCATGGAAATACTGCCAGAACTGCGGGTGGCTGCGACGGATCCCCCAGCGCTCGACGATTTTCTCCAAACGATTGGCATCCTTGGCATTCTCCATCTCATCGACAAATTGTGGCACTTGATCGGCGGGGATATTGAACATGAAGTTCGGGTAACTGCTCAGAACCCCGGGGAAAATGGTCAGCGTGTCGAGCCCCGGCTGGTACCGTAGCGACTCACCGATCAGGAACGCCACATTACTGTGCGCGCGGTTGCGCAGCAGGCTGTAGACCACACGCTGACCGCTCGCGGTTTCGACCCGCAGCATGGTCGCTTCCGGCAGTAGATCGATGACCCTGAGCCCGGCCGCCGGCCGTGAGACCAGGCGGCTCAAGGCCTGCTCGGCGGCCTGCAGCGCTGGATCGATGTTGGGCCGCGAGCAATAGGCGCCTTCGCAGCGGTTGATCGGATCAGGCCTGGCATCCAGCTCGCCGTAGCGTGCCAGCAACTGCATGGCAAAGTCGCGCTTGGGGTCTTGGTCATTGAGTTTCAGCGCGGTCGGCGTGTCGTCGTCGATGGATTCATAGTCCAGCCACATCTTGAATCTCCCGCTGTTCTGGTACCAGTCGTCGAGGTACCCCTCCCGCGAGTCAGCCGGCATCAGGCGCAGGAAATTCTGCTCGGCGCCATTGCGGATCAGGTCGAAATACAGGCGCGTCTGGGCTTGGTGGGACACATTGCCGAACACGTCGAAATTCACCGCCAACTGATAATAGGTGCGCTCCAGCAGCGGGAAATCGAACAGCCACATCGTCTGTGGCACGTCGCCGATCAGGCCCTTGGTCACCGCAGCGCTGTCGAAGTGGCGGAAGATAGTCAGCAGTGCGTTATCGTTGCCGGCCCACAGGCTCGACCAGCTTGGCGGCGGCAGATCGGCGTAGCTGTCGCGGCGCAGGGCTTCGTATTCGTTGCGCTTGTCGCGGTAGTCGTGCCACAGGGTGAGGACGCTGCCAACGTCGTCGTTCTGCCCTGGCATCGCCAGCAACGGCGTGGCCTGGCCGCGATAGTTCGGGTCGGTGATGTAGAGGTCGTGTTCCGGCGCCTGGAACAGCGCCCAGAAGTTGTCGCGGATCACGTCAGTGGCGATCTGCCCCCGGCAGACCGGGCCGCGAATGAAGGTGCGCACGAAATACTCGGCGTTATCGAGCATGAACTGATAACGCGCCTGGGCCGGGATCGCTTCGAAGGTGGAAAAGGGGTTGGCCCGGCGTTCCGGGCCGTAACCCGGCAAGGCATTGACCTGCCAGTTGCCGTTATAAAAGAGGCTTTTGACCCGCGCCAGCTTCGCCGCGCTCAGCGGATAGGTGATGTGCGTCTTGTGCACGATCACGCCCTGCACCGGCCACAAGCGGTAATACACCTGGGTGCCGGGGTCGTCGTTCGGCCGACGGGTATTGATCAGGTCGATGGGCTGGCCGGTGGGCGTGCGCGAACGCACCCACTGGAAGAAATGCCCCGGCTCGCCATCCTTGAAATAAATGTGCGCGAGAAACCAGTGCTCGAACAACCAACGCCCTACCAGGCTCTGCCGTGCGCCCGGTGCATTGAGCAGGTTTTCCCACTGCACCACCTGCAACGCTTCTTTCGCGCTCGGCACCAGGGCCTGTTCATCGATCGGCGCACCGGAAGCCAGCCAGCGTTGCAGCGTCTGGTATTGCTGATCAGTCAGGCCGGTGACCGCCAGGGGCATGCCTTCCTTGGGGTGAGCGCTGGCATATCCGTCGAACTCGCCCGGCAAGGCGCACATGTTCTCGCGATTGAGACCCAGGACGATGTCCGCAGGCAATTTGGCATTGGGTTGCAACGCATTGCTGTGCCCCAGTTCCAGCATGCGCGCCATCAATGCGGCCTGGCTGCCCTGGGCGTCGAGCACCGAATAGAAGCCTTTCTGTTGCCAGGCGCGCTTGCCGAATGCGTCAAAGAACAGCCGGCTCGGCGCGACCGCGTGGCTGCGATCACCGTCATACACCGGGACTTTCGTCGCGCCACGGGCCGCGCCCTCCCCGCTGCCCAGGTTGAGCTGACAGGCGGCGTCGTTACAGGCGTGGCAGGCCACGCACTTTTCAGTGAAGATCGGCTGGATGTCGCGACTGTAGGAAATGCCGGCGGATAGCGCCGGGTCCTGCGCAACCGCGCCCCAGCTTAATAGCAGCAATACACTGCTGATGACGACGCGATACGACATGTCCCTGGTCCCGATCCTTTAGAAAACGCCGCGATTCTACCGGGCTGGCCGCCACACCAACATGAGCGATGTTCATGGAAAACCCGGACATGCTCTAAAAGCGCACAGGTTTGCTATCATCCCGGCCCTTCGTCATGGTCTTTCCGAGTAGTCCCAATGTCCGATCGCAGCGTTCGCCTCCAAGCCCTCAAGCACGCCCTCAAAGAGCGCATCCTGATTCTCGATGGCGGCATGGGCACGATGATCCAGAGCTACAAGCTCGAAGAGCAGGATTATCGTGGCAAACGCTTCGCCGACTGGCCGAGCGATGTCAAAGGCAACAACGACCTGTTGGTGCTCACCCGCCCGGACGTGATTGGTGGCATCGAGAAAGCCTACCTGGATGCCGGTGCCGACATTCTGGAAACCAACACCTTCAACGCCACCCGGATTTCCATGGCCGATTACGGCATGGAAGAACTGGCCTACGAATTGAACGTAGAAGGCGCTCGCCTGGCGCGCAAGATCGCCGATGCGAAAACCCTCGAGAACCCGGACAAGCCGCGTTTCGTCGCCGGCGTGCTCGGTCCTACCAGCCGCACCTGCTCGCTGTCGCCGGACGTGAACAACCCCGGCTATCGCAACGTGACCTTCGATGAGCTGGTGGAAAACTACACCGAAGCCACCAAGGGCCTGATCGAAGGCGGCGCCGACCTGATCCTGATCGAAACCATCTTCGACACCCTCAACGCCAAGGCCGCGATCTTCGCCGTACAGGGCGTGTTCGAAGAGCTGGGCATCGAGCTGCCGATCATGATTTCCGGGACCATTACCGATGCCTCCGGCCGTACGCTGTCCGGCCAGACCACCGAAGCCTTCTGGAACTCCGTGGCCCACGCCAAGCCGATTTCGGTAGGCCTGAACTGCGCATTGGGTGCCAGCGAGTTGCGCCCGTACCTGGAAGAGCTGTCGAACAAGGCCAACACCCACGTTTCCGCGCACCCGAACGCCGGCCTGCCCAACGAGTTCGGCGAGTACGACGAACTGCCGGCGCAAACCGCCAAGGTCATCGAAGAGTTCGCCCAAAGTGGCTTCCTCAACATCGTCGGCGGCTGCTGCGGCACCACGCCGGGCCACATCGAAGCCATCGCCAAGGCCGTGGCCGGCTATGCGCCGCGGCAGATTCCGGAAATCCCCAAGGCTTGCCGCCTGTCGGGCCTGGAGCCGTTCACCATCGATCGCAACTCGCTGTTCGTCAACGTCGGCGAGCGCACCAACATCACCGGCTCCGCCAAGTTCGCCCGGCTGATCCGTGAAGACAACTACACCGAAGCCCTGGAAGTCGCCCTGCAGCAGGTCGAAGCCGGCGCCCAGATCATCGACATCAACATGGACGAGGGGATGCTCGATTCGAAGAAGGCCATGGTGACCTTCCTCAATCTGATTGCCGGCGAACCGGACATCTCCCGCGTACCGATCATGATCGACTCCTCCAAGTGGGAAG
>Ga0160466_100058_pt1 | contig 135194 bp, 115 predicted proteins | sample HID1971M_E11MG_FD_108245 | JGI IMG/M metagenome (GOLD analysis project Ga0160466, IMG submission 108245) | Enriched millipede-associated microbial communities from UW Madison campus, WI, USA - HID1971M_E11 MG | ecosystem: Host-associated > Arthropoda: Insects > Digestive system > Unclassified ... | reverse complement strand
GTACATCCATTACTACAACCATGACCGAATCAAGGCAAAACTTGGCGGACTGAGTCCTGTGGAATACAGAACCCGATCCGTTGGCTAGCGACAAAGACCGTCCAACATTTGGGGGTCAGTTCACCTCGTAGGAGCTGGCTTGCCAGCGAAGGCGGTTTGTCAGGCGAGGAAGATGTCGGCTGTGCGGGCCTCATCGCTGGCAAGCCAGCTCCTACAGGTTTGTTGGGTGTGAATGTTGAACTCCCGATCCTGGGGCTGACTCCTAATTCACAACACACTGCACATGACCCAGTTGTGGCGATGACCCACCAACAAGCCGGCGCGATATTCCAAACCGATCTTCCAGCCCGCCTGGACCGCTTGCCGTGGGGCCGCTTTCACACCCTGCTGGTGGTCGCGCTGGGCATCACCTGGTTGCTCGACGGCCTGGAAGTGACCCTGGCCGGCTCGGTGTCCGGCGCGCTGAAAAACAGCCCCGACCTGCGCATGAGCAACTTCGATATTGGCCTGGCGGGTGGCATCTATATAGCCGGCGCCGTGGTCGGTGCCTTGCTGTTCGGCTGGCTGACCGATCGCCTCGGGCGGCGCAAGCTGTTCTTCATGACGTTATGGCTGTACGTGGGCGCCACGGCGGCCACAGCGTTCTCATTCAATCTGGAAAGCTTCCTGCTGTTGCGCTTCCTCACGGGCATGGGCATTGGCGGCGAATACACGGCAATCAATTCGACGATCCAGGAATTCACCCCGGCACGCTATCGCGGCTGGGTCGACCTGACCATCAACGGCACCTTCTGGTTAGGCGCAGCCCTGGGCGCCGGCGGGGCCATTGTCCTGCTCGACCCGCAGGTGGTCGGCGGCGACCTGGGTTGGCGCCTGTGCTTCGGCATCGGTGCCGCGCTGGGCCTGGTGATCCTGGTGATGCGCCTGTGGCTGCCGGAAAGCCCGCGCTGGCTGCTGATCCATGGTCGGCACGATGAGGCGCGACAGATCGTCGAAGGCATCGAAGCGCGTCTGCGCGAAGAAGGCCATGAACTGCCGGCCGTGACCGCCCAACCCCTGCGCCTGCACGCGCGGGACCATACGCCGCTGGCGGAGATCTTCCATACCCTGTTCGTCAGCTTCAGGCGCAGGGCGCTGGTGGGGATGACCCTGATGGCTGCGCAGGCGTTCTTCTACAACGCGATCTTCTTCACCTATGCGCTGGTGCTGACCGATTTTTACCAGGTGCCCGCCGAGCAGGTTGGTTGGTACGTATTGCCCCTGGCACTGGGCAATTTCTGCGGGCCGCTGCTGTTGGGGCGACTGTTCGACGTGATCGGCCGACGGGTGATGATCAGCTTCACCTACGCGACGTCCGGGATCCTGCTGGCGCTCAGTGGTTATGCCTTCGAGCAGGGCTGGCTGGATGTCACCCAGCAAGCCGCGGCATGGATGGTGATCTTCTTTTTCGCCTCGGCAGCGGCCAGTTCGGCCTACCTGACCGTGGCAGAAACCTTCCCCCTGGAAATCCGCGCCTTGGCCATCGCTGTGTTCTACGCGTTTGGCACTGGCCTGGGCGGCATCATCGGGCCGATGCTGTTTGGCCAACTGATCCAGACCCAGCAACGCGGCAGTCTGTTGATCGGTTATCTGATCGGCGCGGCGTTGATGTGTGTGGCGGCGCTGGTGCAAGGGGTTTGGGGCGTGGCGGCGGAGCGGCGGGCGTTGGAGCAGGTGGCCCGGCCGTTGTCCCAGGCTGCGGACCCATGAACAGAATCAAAGCCCACCGCCGAAGCGATACTGCCAGATCATGCCAACAGCATCGAATTCGCTGCCGGTGCGGGTATATCCGCCATTACTTGCATTGAGCTTGATCGAATGGTTGCGGTTCAACGGCAGCGTGAGGGTGCACCCGTAGCGGGAGTTTTCCTGATAATCGTGGTTACTGACCCCATCAACCGAGCTTTTACCACCTTCGAACCAGGTCGCATCCAGCGAAGCCCAGACACCGTTGTCAAATGCATAGATAAGATGCCCCTGTACCTGGTAGATCGGGTCCTGGGACAGTACGCGGTCGCCGAGTAATTGGTCATTGTCGGTGAAAAACGTGCCCGCGCCCGACAGTTCCAAGGTCACTTGCCCCACACGCTTGGAAACCCCGAGTTCAGGCTTGAACGACCAGCGATTGTTGCCCAGGTTAATCAGCCTGCTGTCGTCGTATTGGCCCAGTGGCGCCGTGACCGCCAGGCTGGCGCCGATGATCACATCCTGTTGGTAGCTGGGGAACTCGGCCAGGGACATCGCCGGGGCACCATATAGGTTGACCGAAAAACGAAACCTGGGGTCGATCAACCCGGTGACATCACGCTTCCTGGGTTCACCGGCAAGCAGGGCAGAGCCGGTCAATTTCGCCTCGGGCACGACGACATCGAACTTCCCCGAACGACCCCAGACGTCCAGGGACCGGGCAAAGGCGAACACGACCGTCTCGATCTTGAGCTTGGCATCTTCCAGCGGAATCGAGGGATTGGCCGTCACGTTGCCATGCAGATCGCTGTAGCCGAGGAGCAAAAAATTGATACCGACCGGCGTATTGGCATAGGACCTGGGCTCGAGATCCTCTGCCACTGCACCGGTGGCGAGCATGGCGAGCGAAGCGGATGTGAACCGAATCAACCTGACGACGTAGAGAGTGTGTTTCATCCACATTCGCTCGCTTGCTGTGAGGACCTCCGGGGTTCTATGAGTTGTAGCGCATCTGCATATGTTTGGCACATACAGCGGCCACCAGCACTGCACGGTCGCACTTGCAGTTTGATCGTATATCCCAGGTCGATCGGTGCCTGGGCATTCCGTTTATTGGATGGGAGGTAATAGCGAATCGGGATAGAATCTGGAAGAAGACCGATTACTGCAAGGGGTCGTCAAAGAACGCGGAATTTAGAGTACGCTCAGCGTGCGCAGTGGCGGGTACCCAGCGATGCAGCGTAGGAACGGACACGCCATGTTTCTTGGACACGTCCTTGTTCGGAACGCCACTTGCCAGCAAATTTTTATTTAAATGTTGCTTTTGTTGTCTGCGTCTTCGAGAACGCTGGGGAGCTGCGTCAACAATTCCGGCAACGCGGTTTTAACCGTCTCCCATACGACATCCAGGTTGATATCGAAGTACCCGTGAGCAATACGGTTGCGCATCCCACGCATGCTGCGCCATGGCACTTGCGAGTGTTCTAGAATGAACTCTGCGTAACCATCCATTACCTTTGTCGCCGCCTCTCCTATGATGATGAGGCTCATAATGATGGCTTGTTGCGTACGCTTGTCTTCAAGGAACTCGACTTTGTCCAAACCCTCTATGAAGCCACAGGCATCCACTGCGGCCTGTTGCATATGTCCGAGGTAATCAACCAGGCGATTCTCATTCATACTGGCTTGGCCTCTGCGAGGACCTGGCCTCGAAACTTCGACGGCAAATCGCTGGGAGTCAACAAATCAACATGGATGCCAAGCAGTGACTCCAATTCAACTTGTAAGCCACCCAGGTCAAACAGTGTTGCGCCGGGTAATGCATCGACCAGTAGGTCGAGGTCACTGCCATCCAGATCGGTACCGCGCAGCACCGACCCGAAGATACGTGGATTAGTCACGCGAAAGCGGCTCACCATTTCTCGGACGGCACTTCGCTTTAGGTCAAGCGCGAGTGAAGGGCGCATAGGGGCTTTTCCTTATCGAAACTCAATGAAGGCTAGGGGATCGAGAATAGTGTTTCAACAACTATTTTCGAGAACCTCAAGCCTTGGTTTCGGCGTGCCACTTGCGTCGTGGATTGGCCTCACGGAAACCCATGATTATATGAACGAGGAATCCGTATGCCGCGCCGCCCCGATCCTTTGCGCCCACTGAGCGCGCCGCTTGGTTAATGAACGATGCAGGGGAGGGACACTGCTGGTGCCCCCCCCCATGAATCAGCGCACCAGGCAAGGCTGCTTGTTGTTGAAGCTCCACCCAGGCATCAGGAACTGCATGGCGACGCTGTCGTCCCGGGCGCCGAGGCCCATGCCTTTGTAGAGTTCGTGCGCCTTGGCCACGGCGTCCATGTCGATGTCCACGCCCAGGCCATGCCGGGTCGGAACCTTGACGTAGCCACCTTCGATTTTCAGCGGCTCCCGGGTCAGGCGCTGGCCGTCCTGCCAGATCCAGTGCGTATCGATCGCGGTGATTTCTCCCGGTGCGGCGGCGGCAACTTGGGTGAACATGGCCAGGGAGATATCGAAGTGGTTGTTGGAATGAGAACCCCAGGTCAGACCCCAGTCGTGACACATCTGGGCGACACGGACCGAGCCCTGCATCGTCCAGAAATGCGGATCGGCAAGCGGGATATCGACCGATTGCAGTTGAATGGCATGGCCCATTTCGCGCCAGTCGGTGGCGATCATGTTGGTGGCGGTCTTCAGGCCCGTGGCACGGCGGAATTCGGCCATGACCTCGCGGCCCGAGTAGCCGTTTTCCGCACCGCACGGGTCTTCGGCATAGGCGAGGACGTGGTGCTGGTCCCGGCACAGGCGGATGGCTTCCTTGAGCGACCAGGCGCCATTGGGGTCAAGGGTAATGCGGGCGTCAGGAAAACGTTCGGCCAGCGCGGTGACCGCTTCGATTTCTTCATCGCCGCGCAGCACACCGCCCTTGAGCTTGAAGTCGTTGAAGCCGTATCGGGCCTTTGCGGCTTCGGCAAGGCGCACGACCGCTTCGGCGCTCATCGCTTTCTCATGGCGTAGCCGCAACCACTCGTCTTCAGCGTCGGATTCGTTGCGGTAGGCCAGGTCCGTGACAGTGCGGTCGCCGATGTAGAACAGGTAGCCGAGCATTTTCACCGCATCGCGTTGCTGCCCTTCGCCCAGCAATGCAGCCACCGGAACTTCGAGGAATTGACCCAGCAGGTCGAGCAGCGCGGCTTCCATCGCGGTAACCGCATGAATGGTGATGCGCAGGTCGAAGGTCTGCAGGCCGCGACCCGCCGCATCACGGGAAGCAAAGGTGCTGCGCATCTGATTGAGGATGCGTTGGTACTGGCCGATGGGCTGGCCGATCACCAGGCTGCGAGCGTCTTCCAGGGTTTCGCGGATGCGTTCGCCGCCCGGTACTTCGCCCACGCCAGTGTGACCGGCACTGTCCTTGAGAATGACAATGTTGCGGGTGAAGAACGGCCCGTGGGCACCGCTCAGGTTGAGCAACATGCTGTCGTGGCCCGCGACGGGTACGACCTGAAAACTGGTGACGACAGGGGACTGGGTGGTGTTGGCAGTCTGTTCAGCGTTCATGGCAAATTCCTGCGTAATAAGGTCGGTCAGCGATCAATGGGTTCAGTGAGCTTTGCTCAGGGTCGCACCCGTTGCAGCGGCGTTTGGCGGCGTCAGCAGGGACGATGCTTTCGGCGAAGTCCTGGCGAAGAACACCAGGATCGCGGCGAGTACCGAAGTGCCGGCCAGCCCATAGAGGCCGCCCTGGATCGACCCGGTTGTCTGTTCCAGGAAACCGAAGGTCGTGGGGGCGACGAAACCACCCAGGTTGCCAATCGAGTTGATCAGCGCGATGACGGCGGCGGCGATGCGGGCATCCAGGTAGCCCTGGGGAATTGGCCAGAACAGCGAAGACGCTGACTTGAAGCCGATGGCCGCGAAACAGATGGCGACGAAAGCGAAGATCGGCCCGCCGGTGGTGGACAGGAACATGCCAGCCGCTGCAATCAGCAGGGCAGTGGCGACCCATGCTTGCTGGAACTTGAACTTGCTCGACAGGGCGGCAAACGAGTACATGGCGATGATCGAGATCAACCAGGGAATCGAGTTGAAAAACCCGACCTGCACATCGCTCAGGTCGCCCATTTTCTTGATGATGCTGGGCAGCCAGAAGGTCGCTGCGTAGATCGTCAATTGAATGCAGAAGTACAAGGCGCAAAACAGCAGGATCTGACGATCCTTGAGGAGCTTGCCAATGGTCGGTTTCACGGTGGTCAGCGCTTCACGCTCGCGTTGCTCCTGATCGATGGCACCGACCAGTGCGTCTTGCTCTTCACGGGTCATCCACTTGGCATCATGAGGTTTGGAGTCAAGCCAGAACCAGACGAAAAAGCCCAGGAATACCGAGGCCAGGCCTTCGATGGCGAACATCCATTGCCAGCCGTGAAAACCGAAACCTTCGATCTGCAGCAGGGCACCCGACAGCGGGCCTGAAATCAGCGAGGCAACGGCCGAGCCACTGAGGAAGATGGCGATGGCCTTGCCGCGCTCGACGCCTGGCAACCAGCGGGTGAAGTAATAGATCACGCCAGGGAAGAAGCCTGCTTCGGCGACGCCCAGCAGAAAACGCAGGATGTAGAAGTGGGTTTCGTTCTGGATGAAGGCCATCAGCGTGGCCACGATGCCCCAGGTGAACATGATGCGGGTCAGCCAGATACGGGCACCGACTTTTTGCAGCAGCATGTTGGAAGGTACTTCGAACAGCGCATAGCCAATGAAGAACAGGCCTGCCCCCAGGCCGTAGGCGGCAGCGCCTATACCGAGGTCATGTTCCATGTGGGTGCGCACGAAACCGATATTGACCCGGTCGATGTAGTTGAGGATGAACATGATCACGAACAGCGGGAGTACATGCCTCTTCACTTTGCTCACGGCGCGCGCGAGAACCGAATCACTTTCTGGAACCACAGATGCATTGCTTGAATTGTTCACAATTCAAATCTCCCACTGATTATTTTTATGCGGGTTTGAGCGTCACACCGGCGGCTTGTTGGGATCTTTGATGCGCCTCGTGTTGATAGACATCATACAAGTGGTTTTTCTACTTCGCAATGCGAGGGTCTGCGTTTTTGTCGTCCTGCTGCGCGATGAGAAATAGCTCGCTGTGAACTTCGCCCAGTATTATCTGGTGGTTATGCCCCTGAATTGAAGTTGTGCGGTGAGGTTTTTCACATCGGTCAGAGGAGAGGCTGTCACTCGGTTTTCGATTGATTAGGTGTGTTGTCATACAAGCTAGGGCCGTGTTGGCCCAACGAAGTACGTGCACAGTTCGCCAAGGAGTCACGGGTGGGTGTTAAGCTCTCAAGAGCGAAATTCTGTGGACTCAAATCTATGCAAATTGAAAGCGGAACCCCTGTCCGTAGACGATCCGCCAACCTGGCCCAGGGTGTGGTCGAAGCACTGACCCAGCGTATTTTGCTCGGACAATTGAAACCGGGCGAAAAGCTGCCCTCCGAATCCACCATCGTTCTCGAGCATGGCGTAAGCCGCACCGTTGTCCGGGAGGCGATCTCCAAGCTGCAAGCTTCGGGGTTGGTCGAGACACGACACGGCATCGGCACGTTTGTGCTGGAGCAGCAATCGCAGCCAGGGCTACGCCTGCATGTGGATACGGTCGCCAGTGTCAGGAGCATGCTCGAGTTGAGGCTGGGCCTGGAAGTGCAGGCTGTTGCGCTGGCGGCTGTTCGTCGAACTGACGATCAGCTCGCTCGCATGCGCCAGGCCTTGACTGATTACCAGGCTTCGCTGGCTAACAACGACAGTTGCGTCGAGGAGGACAAGCGCTTTCACCAGATCATTGCCGAAGCCACCGGCAATACTTTTTTCACGGAAATCATGCAGCACCTGGGCAACGCCATGATTCCTCGTAACCAGGTGAAGGTCGACGAGCGTGGAAGCGCTGACTTTTCACAATTGGGGCATCTGGCGAGTCTGGAGCACGAAGCGATTTTCAACGCGATCAAGCGCCAGGATCCCGATGCAGCTCGGGCTGCGATGGTGCTGCACTTGACCAATAGTCGGGATCGGTTTTCGGGAAACTGAAAAATTGTTGCGCCAGATGGCGAAATTCAGCACGGCGTTCAGGTCCGTGCCAGCGGCTGAATGACGGCTTCCCGGCAAAGGTGGGATTCTGACCGCAAAGGTGAAAGGGGATCAGACAGCTGCGTGCGGTCCATAGCGTTTCGGATGCACGCAGCTTGCTCAACTCGACAGCACTACAGCAACGAAATCGGGTAGCTGATAAACAGTCGGTTTTCGTCAAACTCATTGGTGCTGAACGTTTTGCGAATGCTGGAGTTTCGCCATTTCACGGTCAGGTTTTTCAAGGCACCCGACTGCACGACGTAAGCCAGTTCCGATTCCCGGCCCCATTCCTTGCCATCGGTAATAGCGCCCGAGTGCACGTTGTCGCCACTCAAGTAACGATTCATCAGGGTCAAGCCAGGGACGCCGACCGTGACGAAGTTGAAATCGTGACGGACCTGCCAGGAGCGCTCCTGGGCGTTATCGAAACTGGAGTTGTAGCTGTCGTTGGCCAAGGTACCGCCGCTGGCACCGTTGACCCGCATCCACGCGGTATCGCCGGTGAGCTTTTGCAGGCCGACGTAAAACGTATTGCCGCCCAGTTTTGCCGAGAACAGGCCGAAGGCGGTCTTGTTGTCCATGTCGCCAGCCAGATGGGCACCGTCTTCCTTGCCGGTGAAAAAGCCCATGTTGGCGCCGAGCGTCCAGTCGCCCACGGGTTGGCTGTGGCTCAGGCTGAAGTACTGTTGCTGATAGATGTCCTTGAGTTCGTCGTACCAGAGCCCAACGGTCGTGCGCTTGTCGTTGAAGGTGTATTCACCGCCACCGAAGTTGAATCGATCGGAGGTGAACGCCGCTTTGCCGTTCATGGACATGTCTTCCATGCTCGCATCATTGCGCGGGCTGTTCTGTCTGATCTGACCGCCATACAACGTCAGCCCGCCGATTTCCTGGGAGGTGACCTGCGCGCCACGAAAGGTCTGCGGCAACGAACGACCATCATCGGAACGCAGGATCGGCAGGGTGCTGACCCATTCGCCGACTTTTACCACCGTTTTTGAAACCTTGGCCTTGGCGGCAACCCCCAGCCGTCCGAAGTTGTCAGCGGGGCGCCCATCATCATGAACCGGCAAAAGCTGAGTGCCGGCGGTGCCTTTGCCGCCGTCGAGCTTCTGCGAATAAAGCCCCAGCACATCAACGCCGAACCCTACCGGCCCAGGGGTGTAGCCGGAGCGTGCATCGAGGATAAAGTTTTGCGTCCATTCCTCCGCCTTGTTCTGCGGTGCGGCACTGTTCGGGTAGGCGGGATTGACGAAGTTGCGATTGATGTAGGCATTGCGCAGATTGAGCGTGGCAGTCGAGCCTTCGATGAATCCGCTGTTTTCATCGGCGTGAGCGACAGTCGCCGAGCCGGCACTGAGTGCCAGGGCCAGGCCGATCAAAGAGTAAGGTGCGGGCACGTTGCGGCTGAAACGGGTGTGGCGCATGGGGGATGTCTCGCGGTGAATTATTATTTTTTTCAGGGTTCTTTGCAGTTGGCGACTGAATTTCAGGCGCAAGCGGCCCTGGCAACAATCTGCCAAGGGACCGCCGTGTGAGCGTCTGGCGAAGGGGTGTCAGTGGTTGGCAACCTGACGACGCAGCAAGTCGTCAATGGCCCGGATGGCGAGGGGATATCCATCGGCGCCCATGCCGCAGATCACCGCATTGACCACACCCGACATGATCGAGTGGCGATGCAGTTCGTCCCGTGCATGGATGTTCGACAGGTGCAGCTCAATCAGTGGCGCGTCGAGCAACTTCAGCGCATCCAGGACCGGAATCGAGTGAAACGAAAGGCCGGCCGGGTTGATGATCACGGCAGCGCCTTGCTCGAAGGCCTCTTGAATCCAGTCGACCATTACGCCTTCGTGGTTGGTCTGGCGAAAGTCGATGACCAGATCAAGCTCTTCGGCCAGCCTCTCACTGCGTTGGCGGATTTGTTCGAGTGTGGTGTGGCCGTAGATGTGCGGCTCACGACGACCCAGCAGGTTGAGGTTTGGGCCGTTGAGGATGAAGACGGTGCGGTTCATGGTCGTCCTGCTGCGTTATTTGGAAAGAATGGCGGTAGCGCGAGTGTCGATCTCGTCGTCTTTGGCGACAGCGTTCAGGTCGATGCCGCGGGTTTCCGGGCCGATGACGATCATGGCCAGCGAGATCAGGTTAATCACCGCACACAGCGTCACCAGAGGCCATGGCGAGTTGTTCGACTGGCTCATCAGATAGACCGCGATCATTGGCATAGGGCCGCCGATCACCAGGTTGGCGCCGGTGTAGGCCAGAGCCGAGCCGGAGTAGCGCACCTGGGTCGGGAAGGCTTCGGCGAAGGCCACCGGCTGGATGCCGCTCTGGAACTGGGTGAAGCCCAGGAACAGCCCCATGATTGCCATGATGGCGGGAACGTTCAGTGTGTTGAGGATCGGGAAGTACACGAACAGGATCAGCAAGGTCATGCACGAACCAAATGCCAACGCCTTTTTACGGCCCCAGCGATCGGACAGATAACCACCGGCCAGCGCACCGAAAATCGCACACATGTTAGCCACCATCAGCGACATGAAGCCTGTCGACTGGCTGAAGCCCAGATGCTTGGTCAGGTAGCTGAGGGAGAAAATCACGATCAGGTAGAACAGTGCAGCGGGCGAGCAGAAGAAAAACATCAGGCGCAGGATGGTTTTGTAATGGCTGCCCAGTGCGGATTTGAGCGGGCTCTTTTCCTGTTTGACCGGGGTCTTTTTCAACGCGACGAAGGCCGGGGTTTCATCGACTTTCAGGCGGATGAAGATCGCGACCACCACCAGTACGAAGCTCATGAGGAAGGGGATTCGCCAGCCAAAGCTTTCGAACTGCTCGCTTGAAAGCGTCGCCGCCAGGCCCATCAACACGCCGTTGGCCAATATCTGACTGAGCGGTGAGCACAGGCCGAGCATGCCGGAATAGCGGCCGCGGCGATCGGGGGTGGCGTGTTCCAGCGCCATCAGTTGCGCACCGGTGGACTCCCCACCCAGCGCGAAGCCCTGGATAATCCGCAGCAACACCAGCAGGATCGGCGCCCAGATGCCAACCTGACCGTAGGTGGGCAACAGGCCCATCAATACCGACGCCAGGCCCATCATGCTCACGGTGGCCAACATCAGGTTGCGCCGGCCCAGTTTGTCACCGAGGTAGCCGCAGGTAATGGCACCCAATGGCCGAGCGGCCAGGCCGACACCGAAGGTTGCCAGCGACGCGAGCAGGCCGGCTGTCGGCTCCATGGCCGGGAAAAACAGCTTGGGCAGGATCGTCGCCGACACCGCGCCGTATAGCGTGAAGTCAAACCATTCCAGGGCGGTGCCGATCGTTGCGGCGGTCACCGCTTTGCGAGGCATGCGCGAATCATGAGTCTCTTGATGGGGTGTGCTCATAAAGGTGCTCGTCATTGTTTTTATGGTGTCGGGATACCCATACGATTTCGATGCAGCTGCAAGGAATCGTCGAAGTGAGTAGACGTTAGCGCATCCCGCTTGCAAAATAATTATCGAAATCACGATAAATAGATAAGTCAGCCTTATGGGTAGCGATTATGGAACTGCGTCACCTGAAAGCCTTTGTGATCGCCGCCGACCTGCAGCACTTCAGCCGCGCGGCTGAACAACTGGGTATCGCGCAACCGGCCCTGAGCCAATTGATGCGCACGCTTGAGGCGGAGTTGGGGTTGGCATTGTTCCGGCGGGAAAACCGCGGCGTGGCGTTGACCGCTGCCGGCGAGGCGTTCCTGCCCCATGCCCGGCAGTCCATCGAGGCCAGCGAGCTGGCGATTGCCGCCGCCCGGCGTGCCCGGCGCGGTGAAGTCGGCGAAATCAATATCGGTTATCACTCGGCCCTGTTCGAGGCCAATTTGCCGCAATTGCTGCGCCATTACTTCAGCACGTTTCCCGAAGTCAAAGTGTCCCTGGTGGACGCCGGTATTCGCGCGCAGTTCGACATGTTGCTCGACCACAAGCTTGACCTGGCCTTTGCCAGGGTGTTCAAGGATCACCTGCCGGACCGGCTGCGCACCCATCACTTCAGCCAATCCAGGCTCGTCCTGCTGATCCCGGACAACCATGAACTGGCGGACAGTTTTACCGGTGAACTGGCGACACTGCGGCATGAGAAGTTCGTGTTCTTGCAGGACAGCGCCGGCATTGGCCTGACCTCCCACACGCTCCAGGCCTGCCGGCAAAACCAGCTGCACCCCGAGAACATCATGCATGTGCCATCGCTGATGAGCATTCCCGGGCTGGTGGCCGCGGGTATCGGCCTGAGCATCGTGCCCGAAACGATGACCCGGCTGACCATGCCCGGCATACGGATCGTGCCCCTGGCGCAACCGGAAATGGTCAGTGAACTGTCGCTGATTTCACGGATTGATGAACGATCGAGCGCGGTTTTGCATTTTATCGAAGAGGCCCATGGGTGGGGGTGACCTTTCCCATGGGGCGGTGTTCACTGTCATGCGTCGTCAGAAGTCGAAGAACACGGTTTCCGCTTCGCCTTGGACATGGATATCGAAGCGGTACGCCAGCTGGCCATCGACCGTGCAGCGCCGGGCGATCAGGGATTCGCGCCGATGGGGTTGTTCGATCAGGTTCAGCACGGGATCCACGGCATTCGCCTCGGGTTCGTCGTCGAAGTACAGTCGGGTCTGCAAGTGAATGTTGATGCCCCGGGCAAACAGCGCCACGTTGACATGCGCAGCCATGGCCACGCCCGAGGCGTTTTTCACCACGCCAGGCTTCACGGTCTTGATCGTCCATTCACCGACATCGGTCGTTGCGGTGCGGCCAAAACAATTGAAGGGTTTTTCCAGGTCGAAAGCGCTGTCGTAGACGCCTTCGTGATTGGCCTGCCAGCACTCCAGGAAGGCGTCGCGAATCAGGTGGCCATTGCCGTCATACACGTGGCCCAGCAATAAAATGTGCTCACCTGGCGCGCCGGGTCTGGCCATTTCATTCCAGATTTCCTGCTCACGCGGCGCGTTGCCGGCAGCTTCCAGCGCCAGGCCGATATGGACATAGGGGCCGGCGGTTTGCGACGGGGTTTCAGGCAGCAGTTGAACGGGCATGTGCAGGCCTCCTCAGCAGTTTTCGAAGTGGGTCTTGCGCTGACCGCGCAGGACGATATCAAAACGATAAGCCAGGCAATCCATGGGATTGGCCATGCCCATGTCCAGCCGGGCGATCAGACTCTGCACCGCGTCCTGATTGGCGATCGACTTGACGATCGGGCACATGGGGATCAGCGGATCACCTTCGAAATACAGCTGGGTAATCAGGCGCGTGGCAATCGACGGGCCACTGATGGAGACATGGATATGCGCAGGGCGCCAGTCGTTGGGGCCGTTGCGCCATGGGTAGGGGCCGGGTTTGACGGTGCGGAAGCTGTAGTTGCCATCGCGGTCGGTCAACGCTCGGCCAACGCCGCCGAAGTTCGGGTCAAGCGGGGCCAGGTAGCTGTCTTTCTTGTGCCGGTAACGACCACCGGCATTGGCCTGCCACATCTCTACCAGGGTGTGGGGAATCGGCTTGCCGTACTGATCGCAAACCCGGCCCGCCAGGATGATGCGTTCGCCGATGGGCAGGCCGCCATGATTGAAATTCAACAGCAGATCGTTATCGTGCCGGCCCATTTGCAGATGGGAAAAATCCGGGCCGCTGGTTTCGGATAAGGATTGCGGGATGCTCACCAGTGCCTGGCGGGGAGAGCGCAGGATCGAAGTCTTGTAGTCAGGCGTCAGGGCCTTGGGATGCCAATTACGGTCACGAATGACGAAGCGGCTGTCGTGCGCATCAGACATGTCGTTTTTTCCTGTTGTTATGGGTGGACAGAAGCCGGTACTGCGTTGGCAGCGTTCCCAGTTTCCGCTTGTACAACCCATCGCAAAATTGAAAAAATCGACCTTATGCATATCCAGATGGTTATGGATATTTGTCCTCACGATAGTCCTGCCCGACCTCGCGCAGTGCCTCCACACACCACTGCGCCGCTGGCGCCAGTGCCAATGCGGGATTGGTGCAGAACCCCACGGAACCACCAGGCTCACGCATCCCCAGGTCCAGCTCCACCAGCTCGCCTTGCCTCAAGTCCTGCCTGACAGCGTCCAAAGGCGCGACCCAGATGGCCTGGCTGCTTTGTACGTAGCGCCGACTCAGGGCCACCGACAGGGTTTCCAGGCGTTGGCGTGATGGGGTTATCCCGTGTTGCACAAACAGGCTGTCGGCGAATTTGCGGATCGTCGTTCCCGCCGACGGCAGTACCAACGGATAGTCCTCGAGATTTTTCTGCCCCGGCAGATCGGTGAGCACCGGATGGCCGCTACGCACCACCAAGGTCATGGATTCGCTGTAGAGGTGCTCGAACGCCAGCCCGAGAATCAGTGGGCTATCGGTCATCCTGCCCACTACAAGGTCCAGCTCACCGACACGCAACCGCGACAGCAGGTAGGCACTTGGGCCGGTCACGACACTGACCACCAACGCCGGGTGGCGCTCGTGCAGACGGCACACCACTTCAGGCACCAACAGGCTTTCGACGGTGGACAGCACACCAAGCTGCACGCTGATGGGCTCATGCACACCAGAGCGCAAACTGTTGACCCCGTCACGCAACGATTGCACGCTCGGCCCTGCGTAGCGCAAAAAGGCCACACCGGCCTCGGTCAACGTCGAGCCCTTTTTACCCCGTTCAAACAGCGTGGCATCCAACAGGTTTTCAAGCTCCTTCAGGGTCTTGGAAAGCGCCGGCTGGCTGATTGCCAACTTGTCGCAGGCACGCGCCAGGCTGCCCTGGCGCGCCACCTCGAGAAAACACAGCAGATGACGGAATTTGATACGGGTATCGATGTTCAATCGGTTCTCTGCCTTTGTGGTTTGGCCTCTATTATTGTTGGATTAGCAGCGTTTGTGTGGGTTGTCACCCGACCCATTACGCAATTCAGGCGTATATTGGTGGTGTCGACCCAGACATTCGAGACGATAGTCAATCGTCGGTGGTGTGACACGCGATCGCGCAGGGGGGCCAGATTTCCCGGAGCGTTTGGAGGTGTTACGTGAGCCAGTATCAACGACTCTTACTGATAGCCGGTCCAGCCATGCGCCACACCCCGGCGTTGGAGCGAGCTGTCGCCATTGCCGAAGCCACAGGCGCGGCCCTGCATATCACGGTGTTTATCGAAGACTCCAACCTCCTGGGCTTGAGGAGCGCGGGTGCACGTTTTCGTGAAGCCTGCCAGCAAGAGAACGAAATATGGTTGAAGGATGAGGCCGATCTATTCCGCGAGCGCGGGGTCAAGGTGAGTACCGAAGTGCTTGTTACGCGAACCGCGCTGCAAGAAATACTTCTGCACGTGGCAGAAATGCAGCCGGATCTGCTTATCAAGGACGTGCAGCACGAGTCAGCGCTCAAGCGCGTTTTCATTACGCCTCTGGATTGGCACCTGTTGCGTGAATGTCCGGTGGCTGTGCATCTGGTCAGCGAAGTCAGGTGTCCACTTCCGCGGGTGGTAGTGGCGGCGGTCGATCCATCACAACCCGAGACTCAGATCACTGGCATCAACGAACGCATCATCCAGGCGGCAAACGGATTGGCGATGCAATGCAGTGCGCAACTGCATCTTTTGCATGCCTACGATCCATCGTCGACCCATATATCCGACGCAGGCGCCGGTGCCGTGACGATGCCCGGTTTCAGCAGCGAAGTGCGCAAGTCACTGCAAAAGAAATTTATCGCATTGGCCGACCACTACGGTGTGCCCACTGAGCGGCAACACTTCGTTGAAGGTCCACCAGGCAAGGCGCTGGCCGACTTTGCAGCGCATCACCGGGCCGATGTGATCGTCATGGGAAATGCCCACCGCAAGGGGCTGGGTAAATGGGTGGGCAGTACGACGGAGCATGTGCTGTATCAAGTGCCCTGTAACATTTTCGCCGTTACCGGGTCTGCGGATGAGTGAATGGATTCGCTATGAAATGACTCGCAAAGAGCGCCTCAGCGACTGGGGCGGGATTTTTCGTGGGCTATTCTGCTCGCTGTGCAATTCACAGCTTGTAGCCTATCTGCCGCAACAGGTTCTTGCGCCACAGGATGTCTTCGTCGCCCTCAATGTCAGTGGCACAGAAACCATCCCAGCCCACGCTGGCCAGCCCGCTGCTGGATTTGAGTTTTCAGGCCGCAGCCCTCTCACCTGCGCCTTTGCCCTCTACCGGAATGTCATGCAGGGAAATCCGTGATGTCTCAGGCAATGCCAGTCCGCCCGCCAGCGCCAGCAAGGCAATCGCGATCAGGTAGAACGCCGGCGACAGGTTGCTGCCGGTGGTGCTGATCAGCCACGTGGCCACCAACGGCGCGGTGCCGCCGAAAATCGTGTAGGCCATGTTGTAGGTGATTGCCGAGGCGGTGTAGCGAGTGCGGGTCGGGAAGGTTTCCGAGAGCAGGGCCGCGGTGACCACGCCACACAACACCGCGCCGACCGCCAGCAGCATCACGCCGGCGACGGATGCTGCGAATGAGCCGGAGCTGGCCATCAGGAACGCCGGGTACACGGCCACGATCAGCAGCGCGCACGCGGTCATCACCGTCATTCGCCGCCCGACCCGGTCCGAATACAGCCCGGCCAGCGGGCAGATCGCTGCGGCGAACAGCAAGGCGATCAGTGACACCAGCAAGGCTGTTGCGCGACTCAGGCCACCCGCGACCTGCAGGTAGGTCGCGAAGTAGGTGGTGAACATGTAGAACGACAGCGCCGTGAGCGACACGAAGGCGCCCAGGCAACAGATGGCCGCGCCATGGTTGCGCAAGGTTTCCTTGAGTGGGGAGTGGGCGACGGCGTGTTCCTCGGTCACCGCCTGGAAGGCCGGTGTCTCATCGAGCTTCCAGCGCAGGTACAAACCCACCAGGCCCAGCGGCGCGGCAATCAGGAACGGCAGGCGCCAGCCCCAGCTGCCCATCGCTTCGGCGGATAAAGACGCCTCGAGTGCGTAGGCCACCACGGCTGCCGCGGCGAAGGCGGAGAACGTCGATACCGGGATGAAGCTGCCGTACCAGGCGCGTTTATCGCTCGGTGCATGTTCCATCAGGTAGGCGCAGGCACCGGCGTATTCACCGCCGGCGGAAAAGCCCTGGGCGCAACGGATCAACGACAGAAGAATCGGCGCCGTGACCCCGATCGCGGCATAAGTGGGCAGCAGGCCGATCAGGGTCGTCGCACCGGCCATCAGCAGAATCGTCATCGCCAGGGTGCGCTTGCGGCCGATCCGGTCGCCCAGCATGCCGAAGAAAATCCCGCCGAGGGGTCGAAACGCAAACGCCACGGCAAACACCGCAAAGGTCTTGAGCAGCGCGGCGCTGGCATCGCCGCTGGGGAAAAACTGCTGGGCGATGGTGGTGGCCAGGAAGCCGTAGACGGCGAAGTCGAACCACTCGACGAAATTGCCGATGCCGGCAGCCACGATCACTCTTCTCAGGGTTTTCGGGCTGACTTGTTCCGTAGTTGTGCTCGTCATGCTTGACCTCGACAGTTCGTCAGTAAGCTAACGATTATCGAGGCAGGCGCTGCAGCGGTTGGCTTCAAAAGTGTCATCCACGTAGTCAGGACCGACTTCGCCGGCATCAAGTGTGCGAAAGGTTGAAATCACTACTTTGGCTTTAATGGATCCATTAATATTCAAATAGCAGCAAAAAGCTTGACGTATGTCAGGATTATCCGATCAAATGGATCCATAAAAACAAGCCTGTCCGGAGAATCCCTATGTATCCGAAAAACACCTGGTATGTCGCCTGCACCCCTGACGAGATCGCTTCCAAGCCCCTGGGGCGGCAGATATGCGGTGAGAAAATCGTTTTCTATCGTGGGCAGGAAGGGCGCGTGGCCGCCGTCGAGGATTTTTGCCCACACCGCGGCGCCCCCCTTTCGCTGGGGTATGTCGAGAACGGCAACCTGGTCTGTGGCTACCACGGCCTGGTCATGGGCTGTGATGGCAAGACCGTCGAAATGCCCGGTCAGCGCGTACGGGGTTTTCCGTGCAACAAGACTTACGCCGTTGAAGAGCGATACGGTTTCATCTGGGTCTGGCCGGGTGAGCAGGACAAGGCTGACCCTGCGCTGATCCATCATCTGGAATGGGCGGTCAGCGATGAATGGGCCTACGGTGGCGGGCTGTTCCACATCAATTGCGACTATCGACTGATGATCGATAACCTGATGGACCTCACCCACGAAACCTACGTGCACGCCTCGAGCATCGGCCAGAAAGAGATCGATGAAGCGGCGCCGGTCACCACCGTCGAGGGTGACGAGGTGGTTACCGCCCGGCACATGGAAAACATCATGGCGCCGCCGTTCTGGCGCATGGCCCTGCGGGGCAACAACCTGGCCGACGATGTGCCGGTGGACCGCTGGCAGATCTGCCGCTTCAGTCCACCCAGCCACGTGTTGATCGAGGTGGGCGTGGCTCACGCCGGTAAAGGCGGTTACGACGCCGAGCCGCAACACAAGGCTGCGAGCATCGTGGTCGATTTCATTACCCCGGAAACCGAGACGTCGATCTGGTACTTCTGGGGCATGGCGCGCAATTTCAATCCGCACGACGAAGAACTGACCGCGACCATCCGCGAGGGCCAGGGCAAGATCTTCAGCGAAGACCTCGACATGCTCGAACAGCAGCAGAAGAACCTGCTGGCCAATCCCGAGCGCAACCTGCTCAAGCTCAATATCGATGCTGGTGGCGTGCAGTCCCGTCGCGTGCTGGAGCGAATCATCGCCCGCGAGCGCGCGCCGGCAGTCGAGCTGATTGCCACGGCCAACTAGTCCTTGGGCGCTACGCCAGTCCTTTCCTATTGATCTTGTTCTCGGCCACTGCGGTGGCCGGTCCTGAAGGTGCACCATGATTGAAGTCGTCGTGACATCCCGCAACAACGAAGCGCTGGATATTTGCAGCTACGAGCTGGCCTGTGCACAAGGCGGGCAATTGCCTGGTTTCAGTGCCGGGGCCCATATCGACGTGCACTTGCCCGGCGGGCTGATCCGCCAGTACTCGCTGTGCAATCACCCGCAAGAGCGCCATCGCTACCTGATCGGCGTGCTCAAGGACACCGCCTCGCGCGGCGGTTCCCAGAGCCTGCATGAGCAGATCAACAGCGGCGACCGGCTGTTCATCAGTGAGCCGCGCAACCTGTTCCCGCTGGTGGCCGAGGGGCAGCGCAGCCTGTTATTCGCCGGTGGCATCGGCATCACCCCGATCCTGTGCATGGCCGAGCAACTGGCCCACAGCGGCGCCGATTTCGAGCTGCATTACTGTGCGCGCTCCAGCGAACGTGCGGCGTTTGTCGAGCGACTCAAAGGCGCCTCCTTTGCCGATCGCGTGCACCTGCATTTCGATGAAGAGGCCGATTCGCGCCTGGATGCCGCCAGGGTCCTGGCCAATCCGCGGCCTGACCTGCACCTGTATGTCTGCGGCCCTTCAGGGTTCATGCAGCATGTGCTCGACAGCGCCAAGGCCCAGGGCTGGAGCGACGAGCACTTGCACCGTGAATACTTCGCCGCGGTGCCGGTGGATACCAGTGCCGACGGGTCGTTCCAGGTCAAGCTGGCCGGCAGCGGGCAGGTGTTCGACATTCCGGCCGACAAGACGGTGGTCCAGGTGCTGGAAAGTCACGGCGTCGAGATTGCGCTTTCCTGCGAGCAGGGTATCTGCGGAACTTGCCTGACGCGTGTGCTGGAAGGGGTGCCGGAGCACCGTGACCTGTTCCTCACCGAAGAAGAGCAAGCAGCCAATGATCAGTTCACGCCTTGCTGTTCGAGGTCCAAGTCCAAGCTGTTGGTGCTGGACCTCTGACCCCGCCGATCACTCGCCGCGGGCGATCACTTTCATCCGGTCGCTGTTGCTGATCGCCCCGAAGACCTCGGCGTAACGCAGTGTCGCATTGGCGTGTTCGCGCATGATGGCTTCAGCGCGTGCGCCCTGGCGGCTGACCAGCGCGTCGAACACCGAGTGGTGTTGCATGTGCGCGAAGTTGAAGCGCCGGTATTCGCGCGCCAGGTCCTGGCGATCGATCGCCAGCGCCGACACTGAAGCGAAGGGGCGATGGTCGTTGCGCGCCAGGGCTTCGGCAATCGCCGGGTTGGCGCTGCTGTCGACGATCACCTGGTGAAAGCGCATGTTGAGGTCATGGAACGCCTCGAGGTCTTCTTCCGTCACGTAGCCCTTGTCGAACAGCGCATCGCCTTGCACCAGGCATTCGCGCAGCGCCGCCTGTGCTTCTTCACTCAAGCCGCGTTCGGCGCTCTGTCGCGCCGCCAGACCTTCCAGTACCCCACGCACCTCCACGGCGCCGGCGATATCGTCGGCACTCACCGAACGCACCTGATAACCCCGGCCACCATGGCGCACCAGCAAGCCTTCCTGTTCCAGGGTCAGGAACGCCATGCGCACCGGCATGCGCGAGACGCCGAAGCGTTCCGCCGTCGGGATCTCCATCAGCCGTTCGCCGGCCGCCAGCTCGCCTGAGGCAATCATTTTGCGCAGTGCGACCAGCACCATTTGACCCGGTTTGCTCATGCAGGCGACTTCCAGAAGTTGGTTCGCCATAGTAACGCAAGGAGGGGAGAGATACAGGGGCGACGAGCGCCCCTGGCGGGAGGATCAGAGGGAGAGGGGGTAACTGACGATGACGCGGGTCTGATCGAAGTCGCTGTTGAAACTGCGCCGGTTGGTGGCGTTGTTGACCCGCACGCTGAGGTTTTTCAGCGGGCCGCTTTGCAGGGTGTAGCTGACCTCGGTGTCGCGCTCCCATTCCTTGCCATTGCTGCCGGCCTTGGTGGTGGCGTTGTCGCCGTGACCGTAGCGGGTCATCAGCAGTAGGCCGGGGAGGCCGACGGCGACGAAGTTGTAGTCATAACGCGCTTGCCAGGAACGCTCGTCGGCGTTGCTGAAGTTGCCGTTGAACATGTCGTTGCCCAAGGTGCGCCCGCTGCTGCCATACACGGACATCCAGCCGGTATCGCCGCTGACCTTCTGCAGCCCCAGGTACAGGGTATGGCCACCCAGGTTGGCCGAGAACAGCCCGTAGGCGGTATGGCTTTGCACATTGCCGATCAGGGCGCTGCCGTCATCCTTGTCGATGAAGTAGCCCAGGTTCGCACCGAGGGTCCAGTCACCGACTTTCTGTTTATGCAGCAGGTTCAGATAGCTTTGCTGATAGATGTCTTCGAGTTGCGAATACCAGGCGCCGATCTGGGTCTGTTGTTCGTTGAAGCGGTATTCGGCGCCCGCATAGTTGAAGGCGTCCGACATGACGGTGGGCGCAGCCCAGGCCGAGAGGTCTTGCATGTTCGAGGAGTTGCGCAGGCTCACCGAGGTGTATTGACCGCCCTGCAGGCTCAGGCCGGGAAGCTCCCGGGACACCAGCATGGCGCCCTGGAAGGTCTGCGGCAGCAGGCGTCCGTCGTCGTAGCGCAGCAGGGGAATGTCCGGCATGAGCTCGCCAAGCATCAGCTCGGTGTCGGAAATACGCATTTTTGCCGCCAGGCCCGCGCGCCCGTAGTCGTCGGCGGCGCGACCATCGTCGTGCACCGGCAGCAGCTCCGAACCACTGCGTTGCGGGCCGCTGTCGAGCTTGACGCCCAGCATCGCGATACCGTCGAGGCCAAAGCCGACAACCCCCGGGGTATAACCGGAACTGAACTTGAGGATCGCGCCCTGGGCCCATTCTTCGATCTTGCTCTTGCTGGCGCCGGGATCGTTGAAGTCGCGATTGAAATAGTAGTTTCGCAGCGTCAGGCTGGTCTTGGAATCTTCGAAAAAATCGCTGCTTTCAGCGTGCGCCGAAGGCATCAGGGCAAGCGCTATTGCACCGCCGAGCAGGGCCCGGGGAGGGAGAGGAAAGTAAGTCATTATTGTTGTTTTCCTGGAGGATGGAGTCAGTAGCGAGGGCAGGGCCTCGCTACTGCTTTGTAATGGTCAGGCCTGGCTGGGTTGGGCGGCCGGTTGCGCCGGTGCCTTGGGCCGCAGTTGCAGCAACACGGCAGCGGCAATCACGAAGACCACGGCAAACACCCCATACAGGTGCAGTGGCTGCCAACCGCTGTCGAGCAACAGGCCGGCGACGGTGGGCGACAGGATCGCGCCGATGCGCCCGATACCGATGCCCCAACCGACCCCCGTGGTGCGCACGGAAGCGTCGTAGACAATCGGCGACAGCGCGTACAAGCCCGCCACGCAACCGTTGGCGAACAGTCCGATCAGCAGGCCTAGGCCCAGTGCCATGGATACCGATGAAGCGGAGCCGACAAACAGCACCAGCAGGCCCGCGGTAATCAGCATGAACAGCGACAGCACCCGGGTCAGCCGCCACCGCGAGGCCAGGCCGCCGATCAACGCGGCGCCGAAGATACCGCCGACGCTCAGCAGCACGCCGCCGCTGATGCCTTGCTGTGCCGACAGCCCTGCCGAGACCAGCAGCTTCGGCGTCCAGCTCATCACGAAGTAGAAGCCGAACATCACCAGGAAGAACAACAGCCAGATCAACAGGGTGGTGCGCCGTGAATCCGGCGAGAGCAACTGCGCCAGGCGGCCACGGCCTGAAGTCGGTGCCGAGAGGGCCACGGGCAGTTCGCGCAATGCGGGCTGGCCGAGGCGGGCGGCCAGGCGATTGATGCGGACCAGGGCATTTGCGGGGCGACGGGCGATCAGGAAGTCCAGGGATTCAGGCAAATACAGCAGCACCAAAGGAATCACCGCCAGGGTCACGGCGCCCCCGAAGATGAACACCGAACGCCAGCCAAAGTGCGTCAGCAGCCACACCGACAACAGCCCGCCCAGGGTCGCGCCCAAGGCATAACCGGTGGATTGCAGGCTCACCGCCAGCCCGCGCCAGCGCTTGTTGGCATATTCGCTGGCAATCACGTTGCTGCTGGCCAGGATTCCGCCGATCCCCAGCCCGGTCAACCCGCGCAGCAGCGCCAGTTGCAGCGGCGTCTGGCTGAGGGCCGACAACAGCATGCCGGCACCGGAAAGCAGCAGGCAAAACAGGATCAATGGCCGACGTCCATAACGATCCGCCCACGGCGCAATGAACAGCGAGCCTGCCGCCATGCCAAACAATCCGGCACTCAACAGCAAACCGATCTGCGCGCCATTCAAGCCCCATTCGGCAGACACCGAGGAAGCCGTGAAGGCCATCACCAGCACGTCGAAGCCATCGATCATGTTCAGGACAATGCAGATACCCACGGCCAGCCACTGGAAGCGCGCCATCGGGCGCTCATCTACCACGCTCTTCAGGTCGACACTCATGGCTGCCCCTCGAGACGAGGCTGGGTAAAGGTAAAGCGAGAAAGGCACACGAAGCTGGGTGCAAGCCGAAGCCCGAACCCGATTGAGAAGTCATTCATCCCGACACCCTTGTTATTTTTATGAGCGGGCAGGCGCTGTACCTGACACCGTGCAGTGCCAGTCAATCAATTTATGGATCCATTGAAAAGTGTGATTTTTTGGGGTTTTCACTTTTTTACTTTATTTATTCGATTAAATCCTTTTAAAACAAATAGTTAACTGTTTTCATAAACCGTTCGATTATCGGTCGATAATTATATTTCGTAGTAAAGGATCCAATGCGGAAGGATGTGAATCAGATCGCACGCGCCAGGATGGCTTGCGCGCGACCAATCTGGGCGTCGCGCTCGGATTGTTCCTGATGGCCAGCGCCACTTCATTGCCGGTATTTTTACTGGCGTGGTCAGTAGTCGGAATCGGAATCGGAATCGGCATGGCGCTTGGTTTGTATGAAGCTTTATTCGCCTGTCTGGGGGCACTGCACGCGGAGCGCGCAGGCGGTGATTCGCAAGCAATGACCGTTCACCCACGTCCCTTCTTCAGCCCTTTCAAACGGACTTTCGCCCTTTGCACAGCGGCCATTTTTTCAGGCCGCTTCATGCGTTTCCACTGCCTGATGTCATCCTTGCTGCGCCCGCAGCTTACACACAGATCGCCGCTCAACTGGCAAATCGATATGCAGGGATTTTCGATTTCCTTGGCCATCGTCAATGACCCCTGGACGCGCCGAATTGCGCCAGGCGCTTGTTCCAATCACCACCATGGGTGCGTTGGCACTCCTCCTCGGAGTCGAAGCGGACAGTGTGATCTGATGGCTTGAGATCAATGTCTGCCTCCTTCAGTGCGATGGCCGTCAGCTCAAGAATCCGCACTTTTGCGCTCGCCTCGGCAAGTTTCTTGTCGGCCAGCGTTTCAAACACCCAGGTCACCCTCAGCGTTCGCGCAAGGTCGCTCAAGTCGGCCGTATGGGTGAGCCAGGTAAAGCCTTTGATTTCAGCTTTTGCTGTTTCGCAGGCGTCGGTCAGCGTCGCTATCAAGCGGCGCTCGATCCGTGCCAGTTCACGTTTGCCCATGGGCATGGCGGGCTCCTTTAGAGATAAAAATGGGGGCGATTTCGAAAATCAGGCAGATCGAAACTCGACCGTCAGGTGGCTGACTTCGTGAACGGGTTTAAGTCGTTCACGAATGCTTTCGGCATTCGCCGAAGCTTGGCCAATGACGCTGACGATAGCGGCACGCGCCTCTGGCCCAACCCGCCACACGTGCAGGTCGGTGATGGTTGCATCGCCATGCCTCTCAACCAGTTCGCGGATCTCCTCTGCAACCTGCTCATCGGTTTGATCCAGGAGAACGCTTGCGGTGATGCCCATCAAGCTCCATGCCCAGCGCGCGATGACAATGGCACCCACGATGCCCATGACAGGATCCAGCCATACCCATCCGAGGTACCGGCCAGCGAGCAATGCAGCAATCGCCAGGACGGAGGTCAGCGCATCCGCCAAGACGTGGAAGTAGGCTGATTTCAGGTTGTTATCGTTGCCGTGAAGTCCGTGGCCATGTTGGTCGTGATGGTCGTGATGGTCGTGATGGTCGTGAGGGTGGTCATGACTGTGACCGTGGCCAAGCAGAAGTGCACTCACGATGTTGACGATCAAACCGACAATCGCAATGAGTGTCGCGGTGCCGAATTGGACCTCCGTCGGTTGCAGCAGACGCATGACTGACTCTACGCCGATTACCAGGGACACCACGCCGAGAATGAGCGCCGATGCGAACCCGCCCAGGTCCCCGACCTTTCCGGTACCAAAGCTGTAACGCTTGCTCGAGGCGTGGCGCTTTGCGTAGCCGTAAGCCGCCGCCGCGATACCCAATGCACCGGCATGGGTCGCCATGTGGAAGCCATCGGCAAGTAACGCCATCGAGCCCGTGATGTATCCGGCGGTGATTTCACCCACCATCATCACCAGGGTAAGCGCTACGACCCAGAGAGTGCGTCTGGCATTCTCATCGTGCGAAGCGCCTAGAAATACGTGGTCGTGCACGTGATTGATCGGGGAGCTGCTCATGACCCTGTACCTGCGGGATTCAGGTCTGTTTGAAGGAGCGCTCGTGCCGGGTTCTCTTGATCAGGAGGCATCAGGGTTTTCCCACTCTGCTTGAGCCACAAACCAAACTCGCGCATCACGCTGACGACGGGCCGCAATCGGTCGCCTTCCTCGGTCAGTTCGTACTCCACTTTCACGGGAACTGTCGGGTATACCGTGCGCTTGACCAGCCCGACTTCCTCGAGTGCCCGCAGGTCGAGGGTCAGCATCCGTTGCGAGATGCCCGGGACATCCCGACGCAGCTCGTTGAACCGCTTGGGGCCGTCGAGCAGATAGGACACCAGCAGCAGACGCCATCGGCCACCCAACAAGCGCATGGCTTCCTCCACGGAACAGCCCGTCACGTTCTTTTTCATGGCGTTTTCCCCAGGGTATGCCAGGTATATTTTATGTACCTAGATGATAAAAAAGTGCCTTCTTCCATTTATATACCTTATCCCTAAGATGAGGCTGCAGCACTTTTCGGATGAAAGTGCAGGACCAGATCCGCTTAGGAGATCGATTGTGAAGCTTTACTACATCCCTGGCAGTTGCTCCCTTTCCCCGCATATCGTCATCAATGAACTGGGGCTTGATGTCACGCTGCTCAAGGTGGATCACCGCCAGCACACCGTGGACGGTGCCCTCGAATACTACGCGGTAAACCCCCTCGGCTACGTGCCGATCCTTGAACTGCCCGACGGCACCCGGTTTCGCGAAGGACCGGTGATTGTGCAGTACCTGGCCGACCAGCGACGGGAATCCGGATTGGCCCCGCCCAACGGCACACTGGAACGCTATCGGTTGCAGGAGTGGCTGAGCTTTTTGACGTCGGAGATTCACAAGGGCTTTATTCCCCTGCTCTATGCAGGATTGGCCGGCAAGTACGTGGACACGGCAAAACCGAAACTGCAGGCACGTTTTGCGTGGGTCGATCAACAACTGGCCGGCCGCCAATACTTGCTCGGCGACACCTTCACGGTCGCCGATGCCTACCTGTTTGCCCTGACGGGGTGGGGGCAGGCCCAGTGGCTGAAGTCCTATTACAAAGCTGACATATACTTCGATGGCCTGAGTCATCTCCAGGCCTGGTACGCCCGGGTGCGCCAGCGTCCAGCGGTGCAGCAGACGCTTGAGGTAGAAGGATGGGTGTGAGGGCTGCCTATTCAAGTAGCGACAGCGACTTGAGCAGATCCTGAAGGCCCTCAGGTACCAGAGGGGAGGCGAGGCTGAAATCCGTGCTGTCGCACCATCTGGCGATGAACGATGCCCCGTCGCTTTCGTGTCCTGTCAGTTCTTTTGCTTCGTAGACGCGTTCGTCATCGAATGTCGCGTCATAGACCTGAACGATTTCGTGCCCCGGCTTACCGGCATAGGTGAAGAGGCTTTCCAGTGTACCCAGCAGACGCACGCCATGAACCGACAAACCCAGCTCTTCCTGCACTTCCCTGACAATGGCATCGGCACTTCTTTCGCCAAACTCGATACCGCCACCGATGGGGCGGTAAAGGGTTCGTTGGTTTTCGTTGTCGTGGAACTGGTTGACCAGGATCTTGCCGTGATGATGAAAGATACAGAGGGCGAGAGGGCGGATGCGATGTTCGGACAACGGTGGAACTCCTTTGGGGTGTTGGACAAGTCCGTTTTGAAGTGGTGGTGATCCATGTAAGGAACCCGCGCATCAATCATGGTACAACCGGCCCTGGCAGAGAACGATAACGTTTTGCTGCCTGAGGTGTTCTACAACGACAAGGAGTCCCTTCATGAAGATGAACCCATTGGTTCCAGAGATGATTGTCTCTGACGTGCAACGCAGCCTGGCATTCTACTGCCAGGTACTTGGCTTTCAGGTTGAATACGAAAGACCTGAGCACAAGTTCGCTTTCCTGTCTTTCCAGGGCAGTCAATTGATGCTCGAAGAGGATGACTTGCAGGCGTCTCCCTGGCGGGTTGGTCCTCTGGAATCACCCTATGGCCGAGGGATGAATCTTTCGATCCGCTGCGCGGATGCCAACGCCTTGGCCAAGGCCATCGAAGGCGCCGGCATTGCACTGCGCAGACCCATTGAAGAGTGCTGGTACCGCGACAACGAGCGCGAGCATGGAGAGCTCAATTTCCTGGTGCTGGACCCGGATGGCTATCTGTTGCGATTCAATCAAAGCCTGGGTGTCAGGGCTGTCGACACTGGTCCCTTGCCCAACCGCAACCCCCTGTAGGAGCAAGCTTGCTCGCGATGGAGTCAGGGACAACGCATGAATCCAGCAAACATGCGTTATTCCTGGTTCTCAACGGTGATCCCAAATCGGCCAGACAGCTCCTTTCGCCCTTTGGGCGTCAATGCAAGTGCCCGGCTATCAAGGTCCTGGATAACCCACTTGCGGTTTAGAGCTGTCTGTAGCAAAGCCGCTCCCAGTGCTCCACCCAGATGAGGGCGCCGCATGCTCCAGTCCAGACACGAGCAAGCGAAACGACGTCGCTGTACCCTTGCTTTCGCGATTTCCATACCAAGCCCAACCATTGCTGCTTCGCCGCAGTCAGTCAGCTGATACACAGGGTCACCCGCGTCAGACACCATCAACCAACCTGACTCGATGAAATGATCATGCAGATTAACCGCCAAGGTTCCGGCCATGTGGTCATAACACGTACGCGCAAACTGCAATCGGTTAGGGGCGGTAGAAACAAACCTGGCGTTCGCGGATTGGCTAACCACCATGAGGGCTTCAAGCGCTTGCGCCACTTGTTTGTCCGCCAGACTGTAGTAGCGATGCCGTCCCTGCGTGTGCAGCTTGAGCAACCCGTCCTCCTTGAGTCTTGCCAAATGCGCGCTCGCGGTGGAGGTACTTACGTCTGCGATAACGGCCATTTCGGTACTGGTTCGCGCGTGACCATCCATCAGCGAGCAAAGCATTTTCGTCCTCGCAGGTTCCGCAATAGCGCCGGCGATCCGGGAAAGGGCAAGCTCATTGCCTTGGCAATCCATATTTCGTTCCTGAGCGAATCGTCAGCGTGAAGGGTGTCCGATAGTAACTGTTCTTTGTTAACAGGGCTCCAAAATGACGCCATTAGAAGCAGCCACCCATGACGATCCTTATGGTTACTACTCGCATCTCAGGCAACAGAAGGAACTGTTCTTCGATGCAGATCTTGGTTTATGGATTGCGAGTGGGGCCACAGCGGTCGAGGCCATTCTGGGCAATCCCGATTGTCGAGTGCGTCCACTCCACGAGCCAATTCCTCCTGCCATTGCACAGGGCGCCGCCGGACTTGTTTTCGGTCGGTTGATGCGCATGAACGAAGGGGCACGACACCGGTGTCCCAGGATGGCATTTGAGCCCGCCCTGGCCTCTATCGAGATGGAAGGCGTCGCCGACATTGTGTCACGGCTGGTCGCGACACTTGATAAGTCGCTCGAAACTACGGACGAGTTGATGTTCACGTTGCCGGTTTGCGTCATTGCCTCCTTGATAGGTCTGCCATCCTCGCGAATGCAAGATGTCGCGAAGCTGACACGGGATTTTGTCGCCTGCCTATCGCCGTTAAGCGATGAAACGCAACTCGATAAGGCCCATTCCGGAGCCATTCAACTTGGCCAGGTATTCAGCGCGCTGCTGAATGACCCTGAAAGTGATAGCGCTTTGTTGACTCGAATTCGCAGCGAAAGCAAAGCTGCTGAATGGGAAGATCCAGAAGCGTTGATTGCTAACCTGATCGGCTTGATGTCACAGACCTGTGAAGCCACAGCAGGCTTGATTGGCAATACCCTCGTAGCGCTCCATCGTAATCCTGACCTGATTGAAGACGGGCAACCGACGCCGATGCTCGTCGCAGAACTGGTGGCCGAGGTAGCGCGCTACGACTCGCCAGTGCAAAACACCCGGCGATTCGTTGCGAAGCGATGCACGATTGGCGATAGCGTCCTGGAAGCGGGGGATACCGTTCTAGTGCTACTCGCTTCAGCCAATCGAGATCCCTGCCTGAACCCCGACCCCGATAGCTTCCTGCTCAAGCGAAGTAAAAGACGAACCTTCAGTTTCGGTTCAGGACGACATGAATGCCCAGGTCAGCAACTGGCGTTGGCGATCGCCTCTGAAGCGATATTGCTGTGGTTGCAACGCCAGTCTTTCCCCTCTGCGCGATCGTATCGGTGGCGTTATTTGCCGTCCCTTAATGGGCGCATTCCTAAATTCCATCCCACTCAGGAAACTCAGCAATGATCGCCGTTATCTTTGAAGCCTGGCCACGCGAAGAGCAATACCAGCGCTACCTTGACCTGGCTGCTGAACTGAAACCTTTGCTGGCAGAGTTGGATGGCTTCATTTGCGTGGAGCGTTTCCAAAGCCTGAGTGAGCCAGGAAAGGTGCTGTCGCTGTCATTCTGGCGTGACGAAGAAGCTATCCAACGGTGGCGCGGTCTTGAACTGCATCGTGCGGCCCAATTGGCAGGCCGTCAGCAGGTTTTCAACGATTATCATCTGCGCATTGCCCATGTCGTACGAGACTACAGTCTTGACGATCGTGCTCAAGCGCCGAGTGATAGTAGGCAAGCTCATGAGAGGACTGCATGATCGCGGTTTTCATGGGGCTGGTTGTTCGTTTGGCAGTTTTCTGCGGAAAGTAAATCGGCCGGTTGAATCTGCGCACCATGAAAGCCGTTGGCCCATAATCTCAGTGCTTCGTTGTCTTGCTCGAATCAAACCCTTGGGTGGCATCGATTATTTCGCCGCAAGCCTGGCTCAAGCTTTCGTTGGCTGAGGCCGGGCGATTTGGTAGTTTCCCCATTCATCACCCATGAGGCATCAGGATGACGCTCATATTAAGGCAAGCCTGCGTTACCGACATTCCGTCGATATACCGGGGCGAGCAGGATTCATAGCTGCCTACGGCTGGCGATAACACCTCGGACAAAAAACGAACCCGGCGGACCAATCACGCACCGATTTTCGTCCGAGCGCAATCTGTCATATTCGGTATTACTTCATTACAGATAGTAGCCAGCCCATCGCTTGATCAATGAGGCTGTACTGTGTTTCCACGTCTTCTGTGTTCGCTGTCCGTTTTGACTCTGTCCATCGCCACCGCCCAAGCCGCCGTGACTAACGTCCTCGAGACTCCCCACCTGCGCAGCATTGACAACTTCCGCGATCTCGTGGGGGTTACCACCGCCTATTCCACGGCCCGGGATGGCACGATGCGTAGCGGGGTGTTCTATCGTTCCAACGCGCTGACCCCGTCTGCCGCGGATCTGGCTACGCTGAATTCCTTGGGCATCAAGGCCGTCTACGACCTGCGCACCCCCAGTGAGATTGCCGGCACACCCGACACGATGCTCACCGGGGCGAGCTACGAAAACATCGACATCATCGGCAGCACCACATCCGGTTCGAACATCACCACGGTCTCGTTCAAGAGTGCAGCCGATGCCATCGCGATGATGGAGCAGACCAACCGGGCGTTTGTCAGTGACGCCGGGATGCGCAGCCAGTTCACCAGGCTGTTCAATGAACTGGCCAGTGTCGACGGTGCCGCGTTGTTCCATTGCACCGCCGGCAAGGACCGAACCGGTTGGACCGCCGCCGTGTTGCTGAGCATTGCCGGGGTCGACAGTGCCACCATCATGAGTAATTACCTGGCCACCAACGACTACACCGCCGCGCGCGTAGCGGCGACCCTGGCGAGTATGCCGCCGGCGATGGCGGCCATTTATGCGCCGCTGCTCGGCGTCGAGTCCAGCTACTTGCAAGCCGGCCTGGACGAGGTGACCGCGCAGTACGGCAGCATGGACAACTACCTCAAGCAAGGCCTGGGTCTGTCCCAGGAGACGATCTATGTGCTGCGCGGCAAGATGGTCTACTTCAACAGTCTGCCCGGCCAGGCGGGTCTGCTTGGTAACGCCGCCGCCGGCGCGCAGCTTTTGCAACAGCTGCAGAACAGCAGCCTTTCGGGCACTTACAGCGACTACAACTACTATCTGCAGTCGGCCATCGATGCGGGCGACCTGGCGGGCGTCCAGTCCACGGTCGGCGGTCAGGTGCACGCCGACGCGGCGAGTTACCTGCTGCGTCAGGGCGCGATGATCGAACAGGCGGCTGCGCCGTTTGCCAGTGGCACGGACCTCAAGGTCGGCCAGTACCGCTTGTGGTCCACCGCATTGGCGGGCTACCTGGGCACCGATGGTTCGTCCCAAGCCTCCAGCAGCAACGAGCACAGCCAAGGCATGATGGTCGGCCTGACCCAGCGCTTCTCCGAACAACTGAGCGCCCATGCCGGCTTCGGCTACAGCAAGGGCAACGTCGGCGGCGCGGGTGGCGAGGCGGATACCGACTTCAGCTTTCTCAGCATGGGCGCACGCTTCGCGCCGGACGGTCTGGAACGCGGGTTGTTCGTCGACGCCGACGCCAGCGCCGGCTACATCGACTACGCCAGCAAGCGCGACCTCGGCGGCGGCCTCGGCACCGCCAAGGGCGAAAGCCATGGCAATCTCACTGGAGCAACCCTGGCATTGGGCTACCGTGTGCCGGTCAGCGGCGTGACGCTCGAACCGAGCCTCGGCGTGCGCGTCAGCCATCTGAACTTGTCGGGTTTCCAGGAGAAAGGCAGTGAGCTGGCCCTCGACGTCGACAGCATTGACGAAACTCGCCGCAGTGCCGTGGCCAACCTCAACGCGGCATTCGCCCCGATCGGCATGGGCGCCTGGCAACTGGTGCCGGGTGTCCAGGTGGGCTATGAGCATGTGCTTGGCGATCATCAGGTCGACAGCGAAGGGCACTTGCTGGGCCTGGATATCGAACAGCGCGCCGCGTTCGATAACCGCGACCAGTTCACCGCAGGGGTCAACCTCATGGCCAATCTCGGCGCGTTGAGCGTGGGTGCCGAAGTGGGTGCGAGCGGTGGCGGGGACAGCCACGGCTTCAGCGGCGGGCTCAAGGCCAGTTATCTGTTCTAGGGAAACACTTCGGGTTCGGGCCGCTATCGATTGGCGGCCGGAGCCTTAATGCCTCGCTCGCGTGCGCAGTCCTGATTTCAGTTCTGCGGGGCTGATGCCATAGGCGCTCTGGAAATACTGGCAAAACCTGCCGACATTGCTGAAGCCCAATCGCAGCGCCACTTCAGTCACGGAAGGCGAATCGCGTTGGGCGAGCGCTTCGTGGGCGCGCTGCAAACGCACCTGCCGCTGGTACGCCACAATCGAGCTCCCCACGAATCGCCGGAAACCTTCCTGCAGTGCTCGCTGGCTGACATGGGTCAATCGGGCCAGATCCGTTCCGCTGAGCAGATACTCGGGGTGCGCCTGAATGTGCTCAACCGCCAGCTTCACATGCCGTGGCGCGATCAACGGAGCAGGCTGCCTCAGGGCTTGGGTGAAATTATGCGGCCAGGATTCCAGCACCGCGTCCAACAACATCTCTCGCAGCCGCGATGGCATCAGTGTTCCGGTGTTGATCAGCACATCGAACTCGGCGCCGGTGGCCAGATCGATCAATGCCTTGAGGCCCTGGAAAATCGAGACCTTCAAATCAACCACAGGCTCGAACACCAACCGTTCAACAATTGGCTTGCCCAATAGCGTCGACAGTCGTTCTGTGAGCATCGCACGCTTTATCGACATCCCGTGCTGCGCGTGATTGTCGATAAAACGCATCGAACGAATATCTGATTTGTCGATTGCCAGCCCGACCTGTGAATCACCGATCGACTCGCAGAGGTGATTGAAGATGATTTTGCCGGCGGTAGGAATGACGAAGGTGATTTCGTCCTGGGGATCGGGAAAGACCACCGAGAAGTCGCCACGGTAATGCATGCGGCGAAAGCTGACACCCTCGTGCCGGCCGTAGACGCCGCCGATGATGATGTTCGAGGGCAAGGGCGGGGTATCGGAATAGCGATTGCCGAACATTTTCGCGAACAGCGCGCCGAAGTCATCGCTGCACATGTCGTTGGACCTGAGGATGATTTGCTGGCGGGACGGAGTTGAGGACACCTTGGCTGGCACCTTGTAGTGAGGCTTTATGTCGGAGTGAAGTGCGCGAGAGCAGGGAGGGTAGCGTGCAGGGGTGACAGGTTTGTGACGGCCCGGTGCCCAAGGCAGACCTGAAAAACGCGCTGTTCCGACTTTATGTCGCTTTTTAAGCTTGCTGAAACGTTTCTTCAAGTCTATAAAAATGCCACAACTCCAAGAAAGGCTGCTGCCATGACCCCGCTCAAACTCCTTGTTGCCCTCAGCGCACTGTCCGCTGCCTCCCACGCCATGGCCTGGGACTACGTTCTGCTCGACACTGACAAAGCCGCCCAAAACTGGCAGATCACCAGCCAGCAACTCGGCGTAAAAACCGACAAACCCTTCAGCGTCACCCTGCGCACCTTGCATGGCGGGCGGCAGGAGGGCGTCAGCATCGTCGACATCGATAACGGCACGATGAAACTCTCGGTAGTGCCGACTCGCGGAATGAACGTCTTGCAGGCCTCGGTAGGCGATGTGAGGATGGGCTGGGATTCGCCGGTCAAGGAAGTGGTCAATCCGTCCTTCATCGAACTCAATGGCCGCGGTGGTCTGGGCTGGTTGGAAGGCTTCAATGAGCTGGTCACCCGCTGCGGATACGAATGGGTCGGCCACCCAGGCGTCGACAACGGCGAACTGCTGACCCTGCACGGTCGGGCCGCCAATATTCCTGCGAACAAAGTCACCCTGCACATCGATGAAAAACCACCGTACGCCATCACCCTGCGCGGCGAACTCAAGGAGCAGGCGTTCAAGAAGGTCGACTTCTCCGTCGCGACCGAACTGGTCACCGAACCCGGCAGCGTAGTGTTCGCCCTCAACGACACCCTGACCAACAACGGTGACTATCCGAAGGAATACCAGGCGCTGTATCACAGTAACTTCAGCACCCCGTTCCTGGAGCAGGGCGCTCGTTTCGCCGCGCCGGTGAAACAGGTGTCGCCGTTCAACGACAAGGCCAAGGGTGATCTGCCCGACTGGCAAACCTACCGCGCACCGACCAAGGACTACGACGAAACGGTTTACAACGTGGTGCCGTATGCCGATGCCAAGGGCGATACGTTGACCGTGTTGCATGACAAGGCCGGCAGCCTGGGCGTTTCGGTCGGCTTCAATACTCAGACACTGCCGGTGTTTTCCCTGTGGAAAAACACCGATACCCAAGGCCAGGGCTATGTCACGGGGCTGGAGCCGGGGACAAGTTTTTCCTACAACCGCCGTTATCAGCGGCCACTGAACCTGGTACCCACAATCGGGCCGAAGGAACACAAGCAGTTCCGCATCAGCTACAGCTTGTTGGCGGATAAGGCGGCTGTGGATAAGGCCTTGAAGCAGGTGAGCGATATTCAGGGTGGGCGGGAGACTGAGGTGCGGCAGACGCCGTTGGTTGATCTGACCAAGGGGTAAGCATTGTCGGCCGACATTGCAGCCCCTCGGCCAAATGTTCGCGTCTGATCCCGTCGGCTTGTTCAAGGTCCGCCAGTGTACTCGCGACCTTGAGCAGTCGATCGGCTGCTCGCCAGCAGACGCTCATAAAGTCGAAACCCGTGAAGAGGCCTCCATCGAGGCATTCTCACACCACAGCTTTGGCGTCAGCCTTGATAGCTGATTCCCTTTGGACGTGGCGCTCAAGGCAAACTGAAAATGATCGCGGAGCAAAAAATTCACTGACATACGGTATTGAATTAAATAATTCATTGATTTACTCTCGATCCCACGTTGTACGAGATCAACCGCTGTTAGCACCTAAAAAAACAAACAATCGGGAGCAAACATGAAAGCGAAAGTGATGTTGGGATTGTTCATGACCGCCGCAGTTTCACTGCCAGCCTGGGCCGCGGACTGGACCGTAGGTGCTAACGTTGGCAACGTGCCCTGGGAGTTTCAGGATTCCAAAGGTGAGTTCGTCGGCTTCGAAGTCGATGTTGTAAAAGAGGTGGCCAAGCGCGCCGGAAAAAGCGTCGAGTTCGTCAATATTCCCTTCAACGGCCTGTTCAGTGCCGTGCAATCCAAACGTGTTGAAATCGCTATCTCTTCAATCACTATTACCCCTAAACGTTTGGAGTCGGTAGCCTTTGCGCAGCCTTACTTCGACAGCGACCAGTCGCTCACCGCACTGACCACTTCCAAGGTCAAGAGCCTGGCCGACATGAACGACAAGGTGGTGGGTGTCGACACTGGCTCTACCGGTGACATGTGGATCGGCCAACACAAGGACGAGTACAAGTTCGCCGATGTCTCGCGCTATGAAGGGCTATCGCCGGCCATGCTCGACCTGGCTTCCGGACGAATCGATGGCTACCTCAGCGACATCCCGGCGGTGCTCTACTACATCAAGGACAAACCGCAATATTCCATCGTGGCGCGTATTCCCACGGGTGAACGCTACTCGCTGATGCACGCCAAAGGCTGGGCGATGAGCGATCAGGTCAACGACATCATCAGCAAGATGAAAGAAGACGGCACCCTGGGGAAAATCCACAAACAGTGGTTCGGCGCCGACGCCGATCAAGACTCTAGCACCATGAAAGTGACCGCCGTCCTCAAGTAAGCCCTGCTGATGATGCATGTAAGTGGCGACGCCTGTTCGCCACTTGTATTGACCGAGGTATCCCATGGATCTTTTGCAGACATTCTTCAACTGGAACGTGCTCGTCGATTCGCTTCCGCTGATGATGCGCGGTTTGGGCGTGACCATTTTGCTTGGGGTGGTGAGCATTGCCCTGGGCCTGGTGGGCGGGCTATTGCTGGCATTGCTGCGGTTGTACTCCTACGCACCTGTTCGAGCGCTTGCACGTATCTACATCGATATCATGCGCTCCATTCCACTGCTGGTTTTACTGGTACTCATCTACTACGCGCTGCCTTTTGTCGGCATTCGTCTGTCGTCTTTTGCGGCCGCTGCCAGTGCGCTCTCGCTTGTCTCATGCGCCTACAGCGCGGAGATTTTTCGTTCGGGCATCGAGGCCATTCCCCGTGGCCAATTCGAAGCATCGGCCTCTCAAGGCATGAGTTTCTTCAACACCATGCGTGACGTGGTTTTGCCGCAGGCTATCCGCATCGTGATGCCGCCCATGACCAGCAATTGCATCAACGTGATGAAAGACACGGCGCTCGCCTCAGTCGTAGCGATGCCTGACTTGCTGAAGCAGGCGACCCAGGCGCAGGCACTGGCAGCTAACCCGACACCGCTGGTTGGGGCAGCCTTGCTGTACCTCTTGCTGCTGCTGCCGCTGGTGCAGATGGTCAGCTGGGTTGAGCGTCGTAACGCCTCTGGAGGAAAAACCGCATGAGCACGTTGATCGACATCGAAAAGCTCGACAAGTACTACGGCAATTTCAAAGCGTTGAGCGATATCAACCTGCAGGTTGAAGAAGGTGAAGTGGTGGTCATTCTTGGCCCGTCCGGCTCGGGTAAATCGACCTTGATCCGTTGCATCAACCTGCTTGAGAACTACCAGCAAGGCCATATCCGCGTGGCCGGCGAGCGTGTTGAAAACGGTCCGCGACTGGCCGCCATCCGCAGCGAAGTGGGTATGGTGTTTCAGAGTTTCAACCTCTATCCACATCTTACTGTTCTCGACAACGTATCACTGGCGCCGATCCGTGTTCGCGGGCTGAGTCGGCGTGATGCGCACGCCAGGGCCAAGGAGCTATTGGTGAAGGTCGGCATGGGCGATCACGCACATAAATACCCGAGCCAATTGTCTGGCGGCCAACAGCAGCGTGTTGCCATTGCCCGCACCATGGCCATGGAGCCTCGCGCAATCCTGTTCGACGAACCGACTTCGGCACTGGACCCGGAAATGGTCGGCGAAGTACTCGATGTCATGCAGAACCTTGCTCGCTCCGGCGTCACGATGGTCGTGGTGACTCACGAAATGGGCTTTGCCCGGCGGGTCGCCGACCGGGTGATCTTCATGGAAAGTGGCCGCATTGTTGAGCAGAACATCCCTGAACCGTTTTTTACCGCACCTAAGGAACCTCGTACAAAAGCGTTCCTTCAGGCCATCCTGCACCATTGAATCCGGCTGGAGAAAGTAGAGTGAATCCTCTCGATATCGATTACGTTCGCAAGCAGTTTCCAGGTCTGGCCGATGGTTATGCCTACATGGATAACGCCGGTGGTTCGATGGTACTGAACACGGTGGCCGAGCGGGTCTGTGATTACCTGCTGAACAACAGTGTGCAACTGGGTGCTTCCTACCAACCTTCCGTTGCCGCTGGCGAGCGAGTGATGCAGGCGCGCCACTCGGTCATGCAGTTGATCAACGCCGAGCACCCCGAAGAAGTGATCATGGGCGGCTCGACCACCCACTTGTTGCAAATACTGTGTCGCGCCATTGCCCCGTCAATCGTCCCAGGTGATGAAATCATCGTCACCAATTGCGATCATGAGGCCAACATCGGTCCATGGGTCAAACTGTGCGAAAGCCGTGGTGCGACCTTGCGCGTGTGGAAGGTCAATCTCGACAGTTGTGAGCTGGAGCTGGATGACCTGCAGGTCTTGCTCAATGACAAAACCCGTTATGTGGCCATGACCCACACCTCGAATATTCTCGGCTCGGTCAATCCAGTCGCCGAGGTTGCGCGGCGTGTCCATGCGGTGGGTGCGAAACTGTGCGTTGACGCCGTCGCTTATGCGCCACACCGTCTGGTGGATGTGCAGGCGAGCGGCGCCGATTTCTACGTCTATAGCTTCTATAAAACGTTCGGCCCGCACTTTGCCGTGCTCTGGGGTCGTCGCTATCTGTTGCTGGAATTGCCGAGCCTTAACCACTTCTTTATCGGTCAGGATGTGGTGCCTTACAAATTGCAGCCGGGCAACGTCAACTACGAGTTGTCATTCGGTTGCATTGGCATTACCGACTATTTGCTCGACATCAGCACCCGGCTTGGCGCACAAGGCAGCGAGCGCAAGTGCATGCAGGCTGCGTTCGATGCCTTCGAGGTGCAGGAGGATTTGCTCGCCGAGCGTCTGCTGGCATTCTTGCGCCAGCGCGAGGGCGTTCGGATCATTGGTAAAGCGAATACCCACAATCGAGTGCCAACGATCAGTTTCGTGGTTGAGGGCGTTCAGTCAGAGGCTGTTGTGCGTAGCGTCGATGAGCACCGCATTGGCATTCGTTTTGGTGACTTCTATGCACGGCGACTTATCGAAGCCCTTGGGCTAGGCCAGTTTGGCGGGGTAGTGCGGGTGTCGTTGGCGCATTACAACACGCTGGAAGAAGTCGACCGCCTCATCACTGCGCTGGATCAAGCAATCACTGCGTTGCGTTGACAGGCGCACACACTTCCAATTTTACGAGCCTTCACTATGGCCTTACCTGAAACCCTTGCAGAGCTGCGTGACTGTATAGCGGCCCAGCACGAACAACTGACCGGTCGTCTGCGCGATGCTGCCCGATTCCTGATCGACAACCCGCATGAGATCGCACTCAACACGGTGGCCGAACTGGGTAAGCGCTCGAGCATCGCGCCTTCCGCCTACATTCGGCTGGCCCAGGCCCTTGGCTTTGCAGGTTTCAAGGATTTGCAGCGGCTGTTCCGTGCACCGCTGCAACAGGCAGCCGACACTCACAGCGAGCGTATTCGGCACTACGGCGGTGAGACGTTGCTGGAGGACCCGAGTGACGTCGGCGGGATTCTGCGTGAGTTCAGCCAGGCCAATATCGTTTCCCTGGAACACCTGGCCGAAGGCGGCGAGCAGGCCAATATCGAAGCCGCCATCGCCCACCTGCAAGTCGCGCGCACTACGTTCGTCATCGGCATGCGCCGTGCCTTTCCGGTGGCGGCGTATCTGAGCTACGCATTGAGTCGTGTCGGCCGGCGAGCCGTGCACATCAGCGGTGCTGGCGGCACGTTGCCGGAGCAGGTCAGCGCCATTGCCGATGATGATTTGTTGATAGCCGTCAGCTTTCCGCCGTACGCCAAGGACACCGTCGAGGCTTGTCGTCAGGCGCGGGAAGCAGGCGTGACGCTGGTGGCGATCACTGACAGCGTTCTGAGCCCTATCGGGCAAATGGCCGATACGGTGATTGAGGTCAACGACGCCGAATTACTGGGCTTTCGCTCGCTCACCGCTTCGTTCTGTATCGCTCAAACACTGGCCATGGGACTGGCCTTCAGCGAGTGGCAATCGGACAGCACCTTCAACCATGACCGGCTGAAAGATATCGACTGCTAAGTCGCGACTTTCGCCACGCACTTATAAAACCCGTCACTTCAGGAGAATATCCCGATGGTTTCACCTGCACGCGATTTAGTGGGTTACGGTAGACAACGCCCACAAGGCACCTGGCCGAATGGCGCACGTTTGGCCATCAGTCTGGTGATCAACTACGAAGAAGGCTCCGAACGCTCGCTCGCCATGGGCGACCCGGACCAGGAATCCATGACCGAATGGGGCAGCTATTCAATACCCGACGGCACACGCAATCTGGCGATGGAATCGATGTACGAGTACGGTTCTCGCGTCGGGATCTGGCGAATCCTGGATATTCTCGACCAGCAATCGGTTCGCGCGACTTTTCATGCCTGCGCAGTGGCCTTTGAGCAGAACCCTGATGTTGCACGCGCTGCAGTTGCAGGTGGTCATGAAATTTGCAGTCACGGCTATCGCTGGGAGGAAGTGTTTCGCCTGACTGAAGAGCAAGAGCGTGAACACATGCGCCTGGCCATCGAATCATTCGAACGCACCTGCGGCAAGCGTCCGGTCGGCTGGTATTGCCGCTATGGCGCCAGCGTCAATACCCGTCGGCTGGTCGCTGAAGAGGGCGGTTTTCTCTACGACTCCGATGCCTACAACGATGATGTTCCCTATTTTGTCGAGGTCGAGGGCAAGCGTCACCTCGTGGTGCCTTATACCGCTGACGTGAACGATTTCCGCTACTGGAATTCTCCGGGGTTGTCGCAGGCATCGGACTTTTTCGAATACATGAAAGAAAGCTTTGAGGTCCTTTACGAGGAGTCGGCTGAAGGGCCACGCATGATGTCGATCGGGCTGCATCCACGCATGGTGGGCCGTCCCGGGCGGGTCAGGGCTATCAAGCAATTCATCGAGTATGCCCGGCAACACGGCGGTGTCTGGTTTGCTACGCGCGAAGAAATCGCCCGTGCGTGGCTTGAACGAACTTGATTGAAGACACGCGCCGCCTGACCGGCTGGGGCCGGTTACTTCTGCAAGAGGCCTGATATGCAACCTTTTGATACGGTGATTCGCAACGCCCGCGTGGTAACCGCCTCAGACACGTTCACCAGCGATATCGGTATTCGTGATGGGCGCATCGTCTCCCTTGGCCTGGACCTGCCGCAAGGTCTCCAGGAAATCGACGCGGCAGGCCGGCATGTCACCCCCGGTGGCATCGACAGCCATGTGCACCTCGACCAGCCGACTGGTGACGGCTCGGTGATGGCCGATGACTTCTTCAGCGGCACGGTCTCGGCGGCCTGCGGCGGCACCACCACCGTCATCCCGTTCGCCTGCCAGCAGAAGGGCGAAAGCCTGCGCTCTGCCGTCGATGACTACCATCGCCGGGCGGGTAACAAGCCGGTGATCGATTATGCCTTCCACCTGATCGTCACCGACCCCACCCCGCAGGTGCTGCGTGAAGAACTGCCGGCCCTGATTGCTGAAGGCTATACATCGTTCAAGATCTACATGACCTACGATGCGCTGAAGCTGGGCGACCGGGAGATTCTCGAGACGTTGTCGGTCGCGCGCCGTGAGGGCGCCATGGTGATGCTCCACGCCGAGAACAGCGATTGCATCGCCTGGCTTACCGAGCGACTACTGGCGGCCGGGCTGACTGCGCCGCGCTACCACAGCGCGTCGCGGCCGATGCTGGTGGAGCGCGAAGCGACCCATCGTGCCATCGCCCTTGCCGAGCTGGTGGACGTGCCGATCCTGATCGTGCACGTGTCGGGTCGCGAGGCCGTGGAGCAGATTCGCTGGGCCCAGAGCCAGGGGTTGAAGGTGTACGCCGAAACCTGCCCGCAGTACCTGTTCCTGACCGCCGACTCTCTGGGGTGTGACGACAGCTTCGAAGGAGCCAAGTGTATCTGCAGCCCGCCGCCGCGCGATGCGGCAAACCAGCAGGTGATCTGGGATGGCCTGGAGAACGGCTCGTTCGAGATTTTCTCGTCAGACCACGCACCCTTTCGCTTCGATGGCCCGAATGGCAAGAAGGCCCACGGAGAAGAGGTGTCGTTCGACCAGATCGCCAACGGCATTCCCGGTGTCGAAACCCGCATGGCGCTGCTCTGGTCCGAAGGCGTGCGCACTGGGCGCATCACCGCGCAAAGCTTTGTCGCGCTGACCTCCACCAATGCCGCCAGGATGTATGGGTTGTATCCGCGCAAGGGCAGCATCGCCATTGGTGCCGATGCCGACCTGGTGATCTGGAACGAAGGTGAGTCGGTGCACCTGTGCAACGAAATGCTGCACCACAACGTCGATTACACGCCTTACGCCGGCATGACGCTGAGCGCCTGGCCGGCCATGACCCTGTCTCGCGGTGAGGTGGTCTGGGACGGCGCGCCGCGCGGTGAGGCGGGTCGCGGCCGGTTTCTGCCGTGCGAGCGCCCGGCGCCCGCGCAACTGCGCCGACGCAAGACTGAGTTGCAATGGTGAGTGCGGTCGCGCAGGTGGCCAGCCGAAGCAGTGGCGCGGCACTTTAAAGATCATCGTTTTTGTGAAATCACATCGCCCATGTATTGATTCAAATCGCGCAGATCCTTAACGCTCCAAGCATGCGGCGATAGCTTTACACCATTCTCGCGCAAGGTTCTTGGAATCAAGTCGCCATTTGGGCGAAGTATTATCGAAGAGACAATCACGCCCGGATAATCATTCAATCGTTTCTTGAAAGCGGAGGATGTCAGATCAGGCGTAGGCGGATTGCTTTTATTGGCCAGTGGTCCTGTTGCCTTGATATCTGTTCCGTGGCACATGCTGCATCGCTGTAGATAGAGATTTTTTCCATTGGCATTCTCCGCGAAGGCCAGTGAAGTTTGCGTCAGCGATAAAATTCCCAGCGAAGCGATGAATACTATTTTCATTGTTTTTATCTTCCTTGATGGGTTCAGCGTCGATTGGACGCGATTTGGTGCGCGGGAAAGATATCAGCCGTCGCGTCGGCACCCAAGCGCACTGATCGACCCTTGGCCGGGGTCGATCAGGGGATTTTCTCAGAAACTCCAAGTGAGCATACCCGGGATGAAAGTCATTTCATGCCTGCTCTCAGGCCCCATTGTGTGTCCCGGGCCGAGCGGCCAATGGCGAGCGGGGCGTCAAGATGGCCAAGGCAACCGCCACGATGAAGAGCGCCGGCACGTCACCTGCCAGGTGCTGGCATCGTAAAGTGCGATGCCAGGTATCTGGATTTATCGTTTGTCTTGTGAACACGAATAATCAAATCCAGACGTCGTTCAAAGCCGTCCGCTCACCCCCTTCGTGCCCGGTATTCAGAACCCCTCGCGGCTCGATCATCATGATTTTCGCTTCTCCGTGCGCTGCTGTCCTGTGCTGCATGCCACGAGGCACTACATACAATTCGCCCGGGTGTACATGAACGCAGCCCTGCGGCAGGTCGATGCGCAAAATGCCTTCGAGCACCAGGAATGCTTCATCCGTCTGTGGGTGCGAGTGCCAGACGAATTCACCTTCGATTCGCACGACCTTGAATTGGTAGTCGTTCATTTCTGCGACGACCCTTGGGCTCCACTGTTGCTCGATCAGCGAAGCCTTTTGGGCCAGGTTCACAGGGTGTGATGCGCGTTGCTGAGTGAAGTCGGACATGACGGATCCTCTGTAGTTGAAGCCGTCAGCCTATCGAACCAAAAGCATGCAGTTCTTGTAAGATCCTGCAAGTCAGCAGGTGGAACGCAAGCGTTCAAGCCAGCGCAAAGGCGACACGCCGTAGCTGCGAGTGAAGTGCCGGGTCATGTGGCTCTGATCGTGAAAGCCTGCGGCCAGGGCGGCATCGACCAGGGTGAAGCCATCGAGGATCAGCCGACGAAAACTGTCCAGGCGCCGAAGCGTGACAAAGCGGTAGGGACTGGTGCCGTACAGTGCCCGGAAGTCCCGTGACAGACTCCACTGTTCGCGTCCACTGGCCTGTTCCAGCATCTCCAGTGTAATGCCCTGGTGAAGGTGCTCCATGATGAACGCCCTCGCGCGCTCGGCCGAGCGGTAATCGAGACGTTTGCGGCCGCGTGGCTTGCCACCGACCGCACGCAACGCCATCGCCAGGTCGTATAAGGCGTCCTGCTCCTCAAGAATTTCCAGAGGATGATCCAGGGCCTGCACGAAGGCTTCACTGGCGCGGTACAGACGCAGGTCGCATGACAGTCCGCCAGCAATGAAGGGCAACGGCTCACCGCCGAGAACATTTTGAATAAGCGCCGGATCGATGTAGGCCATGCGGTAGCGAAAACCCGCATCAGTGCCCGCCATGCCGTCATGGACTTCGTCAGGGTGCAGCACAAGTGTGTTGCCCGGCACGCCGTGGCACAGCGCACCCTTGTAGTGAAAACTCTGCACGCCAGCGAGGGTGCGGCCGATCGAGTAGGTATCGTGGCGATGTGGGTCGTAGCCATGGCTGCCGAACCACGCTTCGATGCGCTCCACGCTGCCAGGTTGAGCGCTACGTATGACCCAATCCGAGGTGGCTGGCCGACCTGCTTTTCCGTTCATGATCAGACTTTTCCGCTGGTGCGTCATCTTGAAGGGTATACGGCATCTAACTTGCGGAACTATACCGCTGCCTCAGTTCAATTGTCCTTTGAGCGTTCGTTACGGGTCGAAATCAGCTTCGTTGAGCAGTGCCTCATAATCACTTGCTGCAGCGTTTCACCTCTACTTGTATCCTTGTTCAAGGACGAATGGCTGCCGCTATCGGCTTGGCCCAATAGTCGCTGGAACGGAAAAGCGGACTTTCCATAAGGTAGTAACGTGAAGCGTGATACCCATCTTGTTGTGCTTTTGCTGTTGGTTATCGGTTGCTCCCTGGCGTCACTGACTGTCTGGAAGGTAGTTGCCTCTCGAGATAAAGCTCTGGAGGAAGTGGATGTCCATGGCTTGAACCTGACCCAGGCACTTGCGACTTACTCCGAAGGCATTGTCCGGCAAAGCTCGCTGCTGTTGCTCGGGCTTGTCGAACGCCTGGAAACCGAAGGCAGCGGCCCTGCGCAGATTGAGCGGCTCAGTGCATTGGTCGATCGCCAGGTGCCGCTGATGCCACAGCTCAGTGGTATCACGGTCTACGATGATCAGGGTCGCTGGTTGATGTCTTCCAACCGGCCGATTCCAGCCGGGGCGAACAGCACTGATCGTGCCTATTTCATTCATCACCGCGACGATCCCTCCCGCGAGATCTTTATCGGTCCGCCCATCCAGAGCCGTACCAATCACGAATGGGTGATCACCGTCAGCCGTCGTTTCAATGATCCTCGCGGCGAGTTTGCCGGCGTAGTGGCGGTCACCCTGGGGGTGGAAAACTTCCTGCGCCTGTTTGGCAAGATCGACGTCGGGCAGGAGGGCGCTATCGGCTTGTCCTATACCGACGGTACGCTGCTGGTTCGTTATCCTTTTCGCGAACAGGACATGGGGCGCAACTTTTCCAGGTCCCCCATCTTCGCCAAGTACCTCGTCGATCGATCAGTCGGCACCGCGTCGTTTACCTCCAGCCTGGACGGCGTGGAGCGGCTATACGCCTTTCGCCAGAGTGATCAGCTGCCGCTGGTCACGACCGTGGCACTCGGCAAGCACGAAGTTCTCGCCGCGTGGCGAACGGAGGCATTGCTGTCCGCGGTGGTGGTGACGGGGCTGCTGGGACTGACCGGTCTCATCGGTTGGTTCCTGATCCTGGATATCCGTCGGCGTACCCGGGCCGAGGATCAGTTGCGCGGGGCCCAGCAGCAGTTGCTCTCATCGAATCGGCAACTTGAGCTGATTGCGATGAAGGATGCCCTTACCGGTCTGGCAAATCGGCGCTGCTTCGATGAGAGCCTTGCCATGGAAGCCCGGCGAGCACAGCGTGAGGGAACGACGCTGGCATTGCTCATGATTGATATCGACTACTTCAAGCGCTTCAACGACTCGCTCGGGCATGTGGCTGGAGACGCCTGCCTGCAGACGGTTGGCAGGATTTTCGAGGCGTGCGTAAGGCGACCATCCGATCTGGTGGCACGTTATGGCGGAGAGGAGATCGGCATCATCATGCCTGACACCGACAGTGACGGTGCCGCGGCGGTGGCGCAACTTATCCTTGACCGTTTGCAGCATGAGAATATAACGCACCACTCCAGCCCGTTCGGACGGCTGACGGTGAGCATCGGGATTGCCGCAGCCACGGGGTCCCAGCTGGACCCTCTGCAAGGCTTGATCGAGGTGGCAGACCAGGCTCTGTATAACGCCAAGGCGCTGGGGCGTAACCGGTTTGTGAGGGGGGGAGGGTGACAGGTTAAGCGGGCGTCAGGCCGTTGCTCCCGTAGGAGCTGCCGTAGGCTGCGATCTTTCGATCTGGCTTTTAAAAGATCGCAGCCTCGTTGCACTTGGCAGCTCAGGTTTTGCGGGTGTATGTCGGGTTTGCGGTGCGACACACATCTGTAGGAGCCGGCTTGCTGGCGATGCGATGGTGAAGCTGCTGCCGCCATCGCTGGCAAGCCAGCTCCTACAGGTTTTGCGGGTGTATGTCGGGTTTGCGGTGCGACACACATCTGTAGGAGCCGGCTTGCTGGCGATGCGAGGGTGAAGCTGCTGCCGCCATCGCTGCGATACGGCGACCGACAAGCCAGCTCGAATCAAAGCTGGTATTGGCAAATCAGAAGCTGTATTTGGCCGTCAGCATGTAGTTTCTCGGATTGCCGTAGGTATCGGTGGAGCCCCAGGTCACGTCGTAGCCAATGGCCGAGTAATACGTGCGGTCAAAGATGTTGTTGGCATTGAGTTGCAGGTCAAGGTGCTTGTTGACCTCATAACCGGCCATCAGGTCAGTCACCGCATAGCTGCCTTGTTCAATGCGATAGCTGCCGTCGGTGAGCGCCACATCGTTGTACATGCGGCTCTGCCAGTAAAGGTTGCCACCGACGCGAAGCTTCTCGAGCGGGCCTTGCAGGCGGTAGACGGTCGAGAGTTTGAACAGATTCTCAGGTTGGTCCGGAGTGAAGCGCTGGTTGTTGTTCGCCGGATCCGAATCCTTCTTGTAGCGGGCACGGGTATAGGTGTAGCCGGCTCCCACTTGCCAGTTCGGGGACAGGGCACCCTGCAATTCCAGATCAAGCCCTTGGCTGCGTACCAGGCCGGAGGATTCATAACAGGTCATTTCCGGGCAGCCCGCCTGATTGTCGGCGACGCTGGCGCGGTTCTTCTGATCAATCTGGAACACGGCCAGGCTGGCGTTCAGGGCACCGTCGAAGTACTCGCCCTTGATGCCGAGTTCGTAGTTTTCACCCACGATAGGGTCAAGCACCTTGCCGGAAATGTCCTTTGAGGTCTGCGGGGTGAAGATGTCGGTATAACTGGCGTAGACCGAGTAGTTGTCATTGAGTCGATAGATCAGGCCCGCGTAGCGCGTGACGTTGCGGGTGACTTTGTAGTCGCCTTCGCCCGTCCGGTTGTCATAGTCATACCAGTCCAGTCGCCCCCCGAGGATCAAGGTCAGCGGGTCGGCAAGGCTCAGCCGCGTGGTCAGGTAGACGCCGTCCTGGCTGGTGACTTCGTGGCTGTCGCCGCTGTGCACGAAATCCGGTTTAGGCGCGCCAATGGGCCACGACAGCGCATAGGGACTGTATTCGCGGGTTTGCAGATTGACTTCGCGTCTGCTCGCACCCACCACCAGTTCATGGGTACGACCGAAGGCTTCGAAGGGGCCGCTGGCGAACCCGTCGAACGCCGTCTGGTCTTCCTCGGGTTTCGACTGGTAGGCCGTGGTCGCGAGCGAGCCGGAGTAGCGCGACAGATAAGTGCCGGAGAACACGGCGTCCTGCCAGGATTTGGTAGCCGCCAGGTTCAGGCCCCAGCCATTGTCGAAGCGATGTTTGACTTCACCGTACAGGGTGTTGATTTCCTGTTTCTTGTTTTCCCAATCGGTGCCCGGGTAGGTGGAGCGTGGCAAATCCAGATGGTGGCCGTCAGTACCGATAGGAAGGCCGCCCCAGAAGAAGTTGGTCTGGTCTTCCTGACGGGAAAAGCTCAGGGTCGCGGTGGTGTCTTCGCTCAGGTCGGCCTCACCGATCGCATAGAACAAACCGTGATTGGATTCTTCCTTGTCGCGAAAACTGTTCGCATCCTGATAGGTGCCTACCACGCGACCACGCAGAGTGCCGTTTTCGTTCAGCGGGCCCGAAGCGTCAATCTGTCCACGATAGTCATCTAAACTGCCAGCCGCGCCGGTCAAGGTTACTTGCGGGGTCGCGGTCGGGCGTTTGCGCACCATGTTGATGGCCGCCGATGGATTGCCGCTGCCGGTGACCAGGCCTGTCGCGCCACGAATGATCTCGACCCGGTCGAACATCGCCAGGTTTGGCTGCACACCGACGTTCCATCCGGTGTACGAACTGGGCAGGCCGTCGTACATGATGTTGTCGATGTCGAAACCGCGCGAACTGTAGGTCTGTCGGCCAGGGCCACTCGACTGATTGAGGAACAGCCCCGGAGTTGCCTTGACGACATCGTTGACGCTGGTCATCGCCTGATCGTCCATGCGCTGGCGTGTGATCACTGTCACTGCCTGTGGGGTTTCTCGCATGGACAGCGGCAGTTTGGTGGCGGTCGACATTTCACCCGTGGTGTACGAGCCCGTGCCCTCGGTGGTTTGACCCAACTGGTCGGCGCTGACGTTCACTGCGCCAAGCGTCAAGACATGCTGATCGCTGGATGGCTCATCGGATGCTGCAGTGGTGGTCGCTTCTTGTGCGACTACAAAAGGCGAGGCGCTTGCCAGGGCGATGGCAACGGCGAGAGGGCGGGGCCAAAAAAGTTGCACGCAGAATTCTCCTTACAAAAGGGATTGCAGTTCGTTGAGCAGGAAGTGGGATTTCAGCAGCGGCGGGTGAGCCGTTTTGCGCTACAAGGCGGAGGTGGGGCTTGCACAAAAGCTGATGAGATTACTTGTGATAATCATTCTCAATAGTGTGCCAGATTGGATCCTGGGAAAAAAGCCCTGTTTACCAATTGGTTAACGAAAATTTCACATTCGCAGGGTTTGTCGCAGAGGGGCGGCGAAGGTCCAAGACGTTATCTACAGGGGCGTGCGTCCTCATCTGTAGGAACTGCCGGAGGCTGCGATCTTTTGATCTGGCTTTTTAAAAGATCGCAGCCTCGTTGCACTCGACAGCTCCTACAGGAGGCAATGCGTATTCACCGGTAGACGGGAAAGTACGCGGGGGAAAGAAGACCGGGAAAGCGGGAAAGAGGGGGAAAGGGCACGGATTTATTTTCCCGCTAGCCTAGCGGCGTTTCATGCAGGTAGATCCATTGGGCGTTGTGGTGATGCATGCCAATGATCGCCACCGAAACCCGTGAGCTTTCGTGCTGGCCGAGGCGATGGGTTTCCTTGTAGCGAATCGCCACGCTGTTGCCTTCCTGCCAGACCGTCTGCAGCTCGCTGATGACGATCTCCAGGCCTGGCTTGGCGCCAACTGCACCTTTGAACATCTGCTCGACCGTCGCCCGGCTGACAATGTCGGCCGAGGTGGTGACCATGGTGAAGTGCTCGGCAAAGGCCGATATCAGTGGTTCCAGCGTGGCCTGGCCCTTACCGTTTGCGTCGGTGAACAGGGTGTGGATCAGCTCGTGCACGTGATGAATGCTGTGGTGCGCCTGTTCAACTATTTTGTTGTGCATGACAGTCCTTTTTTAGTGTTCAACTGACTCAGTTGAAAGAGTGGGCACAGGCCCAGCAGCGCGGCGACGGCAAAGGTCATGTGGTAGGCCTGGTTGGTATCGAAATGCTTCGAGAGCAGGTTGAAAACCATCAGGAAGAAGGCAGCGCCGATGCTGAATGACATCTGTCGGTTGATGTTCCAGATGACACTGGCCTTGTGGGTGTCAAAGCCCTCGAAGTCCATCAGCGACGTGGTTTGTGCTGTGTTGGCACCGATGCCGCCGCCGATCCCCATCAAGCTGTAGGCGATGACGATCACCAGAGAGTCTGCGGAATCGTTCACCAGTAACAGGGTGGCAATGCCGGCACTGTGCAAGAGCATGCCGAGGGCAAACAGCCGCTTGGCGCCCATCCGGTTATAGACCCGGCCACAGATCAGCATCGCGATGAATGCGCCGAAGGCGTAGAGGATCATGAACATCCCTGTCAGTCGGGCGCTGAAGTGCAGGGTGTTTTGCAGGAAGAAGATGCTCATAAGGTTGACCCCCGTGAACACACCGGGAATCGCGTAATAGATAAAGATGGAGGTGCTGAGTTTTTTGCTTTTGAGCAGGCTCAGTTCAATGATCGGATTTTTGCAGTTGCGGTAGTGCAACCCGTACAGCACGACGAACGTAAAGCCTGCCATGACGAAGAGGGCGGCCAACCATGCCGCAGCGTCACCGCCGTACAACGACAAGCCCATCAGCAGGCTGCCGAGCGCCGCGCTGACCAGTAACAAGCCCTTGATGTCGGGTCTGGGCAAAGTCGTTGGTCGCGCTTCGTTGATCCAGACCCATGACAGCCATGCCGCGATCAGTGAGAACGGGATATTGCTGTAGAACACCCAGCGCCAGGAGCTACTGTCGACGATGATGCCGCCTATGGTCGGTGAAATGGCAGGCGCAATCAGGGCAACGGCCATGACCAACGTGGATATTTTCGCCCGCTGCTCGCCCTTGAACAGGTTGAACGTCAGTGCCTGTCCGACAGGAATCAACAGGCCGCCGCCAATCCCCTGGACGAAGCGCCAGATCACCAGCTCGTTGAAACTGTTGGCCAGCCCACACATCCACACGGAGGCGGTAAACACGATCATCGAGACGGTGAGGATTTCCCTACTGCCACAACGACCGGCCAACCAGGTGCTGACCGGAATGATCAGTGTCAGTCCCAGAATATAAGCATTAGCCACCCAGGCAACGTCTGAAGTACTGACGTGCAGCGCTGCCGATATACTCGGTAATGCGACCGCTGACATAAAGATGTTAGTGCAGTCTATAAAAAAGCCGATCAAAAATATCAGTGCAACTTTGTAGCGGTAGGTCATGTTGTTTCCCCTTTGCCGCAAAGCATAGGGTCGGTGGACTTGAACTGTCGATGCGATTATCCTTGAAACAATGTTTGACGGGATTTGACAGTGAGCCCATATTTCCATGCACACTCATCTTAATCGGGTCCAGACATTCCTGGCCGTGGTCGATTTTGGTTCTTACACCAAGGCCGCCAATTACCTGAACATCAGCAAGGCCATGGCCAGCCTGCACGTCAAGGCGCTGGAGGACGTGCTGTCAGCGACCTTGCTAATTAGAAATACCCGAAATATATCCCTCACGGAAATCGGTCAGGACTTTTATGAAGAATTCAAAGGCATTGTCGCAGACATCGATAATGCCTTCGATAACGTATTGAAAGGGCATGATCGGGTGTCCGGCAAGTTGCGCTTCAGTTCCACCAGTGAATACGGCGAGGCCTATATTCTTCCGTTGATACCGCAGTTTATAGAGCGCTACCCGGAAATAAAAATCTGCTATAACTTCAACTCGTCACTCAATGATCTGGTGGCGGAAAAGTTGGACCTGGTCATCCGTCTGGGCAATTTGGCGGACTCGGCTTTCAAGAGTCGTAAACTGGCCGATTATGAAGTTGTAATGGTGGCTACCGAGGCGTTTCTTGCCCGTCACCCGGTGCAGAATCCTCAGGACCTGAACTCGGTGCCGTGGATCGCCAACAGCAACCTGCAGGCACCGACCCAGTGGACACTGCGCCATCCGCACCTGGGGACTGTCGAGATCAACGGGGTTAATCAGTTTGAATCCAACTCTTCCACGGCCATCCGCTCCATGACCTTGTCGTCCCTGGGTGTCTCGGTGCTGCCCGCTTGGGTGGTCAAGGATGACATCGCCAGCAAGCGGCTGATCCGTTTGCTGCCCGACTATTCGTTGCCCTCGCAGTCAGTCAACGTGGTATTCCCCAATAGCCCGCATTTGCCCCATAAATCGAGGGCGTTCATTGATTTCCTGTTGCTGCATCTGTCGCAGTAAAGCACCCGATAAAAGCCGCTGAATCGAGAGATTCAGCGGCTTTCGTTTACCCGATACCCGCTTGCTGCGGGCGGCGTTCCGACGATGGCGCGTGTGAAATCGCCATCGCCGCAAGCCGGGCTCCTACAGGTTTTGGTCAACCCAAATTTCGAGCACGCACGCCGATCCGTAGGAGCCGGCTTGCTGCGGGCGGCGTTCCGACGATGGCGCCCGTGAAATCGCCATCGCCGGCAAGCCGGGCTCCTACAGGTTTTGCGTCAACCCAAATCCCGTGCATACGCCCCGATCCGTAGGCGCCGGCTTGCTGCGGGCGGCGTTCCGACGATGGCGCCCGTGAAATCGCCATCGCCGGCAAGCCGGGCTCCTACAGGTTTTGGTCAACCCAAATTTCGAGCACGCACGCCGATCCGTAGGAGCCGGCTTGCTGCGGGCGGCGTTCCGACGATGGCGTCTGTGAAATCGCCATCGCCGGCAAGCCGGGCTCCTACAGGTTTTGCGTCAACCCGAATTCCGAACGACGCGCCTCGATCCGTAGGAACCGCAGGTTGCGATCTTTGATCTGGCTTTGAAGATTCAAAAGTAATATCCAATATTGACGTTCGTCCGGTAGTACCACTCATTACTGCCCACCGAACTGGTATTGGTAAACCCCGTGCCATTCTCTGCGCCGCCATAGGGGTTGGCGTTTTTCGCCCAGGTGAAATCGACCCACGCCATGATCGGCATCGCCAGGAACTGTGCGCCCACGGTGTACATTTGCGAGTCGTCCCAGCCGCTCTCGTCTTTCATCATGCGGCTGTAGTCGTTGTACAGTTTGATCTTCTTCAAGGGCCCCAGTTTCGGCGTCGGGATGTCGTAGGCGACGTTCAGCGAAGCGATGGTGGCCTTGGCGGCAATCAGGTAGGCCGGCGTCAGGCCGTTGCTGCCCATCAGTATTGAATTGTCGCTGACGCCTGCCGGGTTTTTCGGGTCGTATTCGTAGCGAATGCCCTGGCTGCTGACGGTCCACTGGCCGGCGTTGATGATGGCGTGGATGCCGCCGGCCCAGTAGTCACCGTCGTCCCTGGTGGTGGCGTTGTAGAGCTGGGCGGTGGCCAGCGATGCGCCGAGTTCGGTCTTCCAGCCATCGTTGACAAAGGTTCGCGCGACGCGGGCGTTAAGCTGGTTGTGTTTCTCGTTGTCCTGGCGCGACTGGGTGAAGGGGATGGCATTGTCCTTTAAGTCGGCATAGCGCCCGACTTCCGGCGAGTAGCGGATGTCGGACGGCAACATGCGCGGGAAGTAGCCCAGTTGCAGGTCCCAGTCTTTGTCCTTGTAGCTGTACTTCAAACCGGTGCCGGCGCTGACGCCGTACCCCATGAAGAAGGGCAGGTGATAGCTCCAGCCGAATTGCGGGTAGGGTTCCAGACCGAACGGTTTGAACGGCGCGCCCACCTGCAGATTGGAGTTGGCGTTCAGGCGATAGCCGACGAAGCCGCGATCGATGGAGCGTTTGCCGTCGTCCTGGAACCAGTAGCCGACATCGCTGTAGAGGTTCTTGTAAGTCGCTTGCACATCGATGCGGAAGGTGTCGAACAGAAACCGCCCGTTGTTTTCGGTGGTGTCCCAATGCTCGTCGCGGTAGTTGGTGCGCAAGGCGCCGCCGATGTCCAGGCTGCTCTGGCCGTCATCGCTGCGCCAGGCGATATGCGGAAACGGCTTCTTGCCGGTGGTCGAGGTCACGGGGGCGGCAGGGCCGGGTTCGCCGGCGAAACTGACGCAACTGCTGATGATCAGTCCCAGGCCTATAACGTATTTCTTCATGCTGACTCCCCTGCGAAGTTGAGCACTGCAAAGTGACCGGCAACACTTTCCCGCTCGCCTTAAAGTGGCAATAAAGGGAAGGCTCATATGTTGCTGTTATGCAGTGTGTTTTTTTGTTTGGGCTGTTTCGTAGGTAATACGGTGTCTGACCTATGAACCTGTCAGGGATAGAGCAGAAACCATGCCAGTACCGGCCTGGATCGTTGCTTAGTAAAAAATCCAGGTAAAACAATTGTTTATATGGGAAACGCGTTTTTATGTATTGCCTGCGAAACAGCGCGTTCAGGGGGTAACCAAAGTGCACGTTAGTTGTGCGGCGATTACTTTCCGCGCATTAAAAAGGCCGGCTAAAAAGCCGGCCTGTTCAAGGGATGAAATAACGCAAAGTGACTACAGGTCGAGTACCAGTCGCCGGCTCTTGCACCCCGAAACACAGACCATCATGGATTTGTTTGCGGCACGTTCGGCTTTGGTCAGCACGCCGTCACGGTGGTCGACATCACCTTCCAGGACCCGTGTTTCACACGAACCGCACACCCCTTCGCGACAGCTGTGCTCGATGTCACACCCAGCCTCGAGTAGCACATCGAGCAAGCTCAGACCCGGCTCGATGGACAACGTCTTGCCGGACTTTTTCAGCTCGACGCTGTAGCTGCTCTGCGCGTCTTCGGACGGCGGCAGTTCGGCCGCGGCAAAACGCTCGATGTGCGCATGGGGATAGCCGAGGCCTTCGCAGGTGCTTTCGAACGCGTCGAGCATCGGCGTCGGACCGCAGCAATAAAAATGCGTGTCGTCGGGCTGGCCAGCCAGGTAGGCGCTGAGGTCTGGCGGCATGCCTTTTTCGTCGTTGAAGTGGTAGACCACCTTGGCGCTCAGGCCGCTGAGTTCTTCCACCAGTGCGGCTTCCTGGCGCGAACGGGCGCAGTAGATCAGCTCGGCGGATTTTCCCAGGGCCAGCAGCTGGCGGAACATGCAGTAGATCGGCGTGATACCGATACCACCGGCCACCAGCACGCTGTGCCTGGCGCTCAGGTCGAGCTGGAAGTTGTTGCGCGGCGACGAGATCGGCAGTTGCATGCCGACCCGCAATTGCCCGTGCACATATTCCGAACCGCCACGGCTGTTGCGATCACGCAGGATGCCGACCACATAGCGGCCACGGTCGCTCGGCGAGTTGAGCAACGAGTAGCTGCGCACCAGGCCGTTGGGCAGGTGCAGATCAATATGCGAGCCGGCTTCGAACGGGGCGAACACGGTGTCGCCGTAGGGCCGCAACTCGACGCTGATGATGCCTTCGGCTTCGTAGCGCAAGGTGTGCACGAGCGCGGTGATGGGGGAGGAATGGGACATCGGTCACCTCTTTTCGACAGTTCGCAAATCGACACACACGCCGGCCTGAACTCGATGCACGATCGAGTTCATGGCAACTGCTTCGCGTCGATCAGCTCAAGCTGAGCCTTGGCAGCGTTTTTCAGGTAGCGACGCAGGCGCACCACACCGAGGTCATGCTGGTAGAGGTTCTCCCGCTGGTTGGCGTCCGGTTCCATGAATTCGAGCAGCACCCGATCCTGTTCCAGCACCGCCCAGTGGCGGGCTTCCAGACGGTTCTTGTAGAGGAAGCGCCAGGTGTCGCGCTGCCAGCCGGTCAGTGGCCGGCAACGCCAGTGGAACACCGCCGACAAGGAGGTGCTGCTCGGCGTGTAGCTGCCGATGATGGTGAAGTTGCCGCCCGGGCCGCCGGTTTTCGGGTAAGGGATTTCCAGGCGCAGCCAGTGGCAGCTGTCGTCCATGAATTCGGTCCAGTCGAAGTTCACCCCGCGCTGGCCTTCTTTCTCGAAGAAGAAACCCTTGTCGGTGTCACGGGTGACGAATTTGGCGGTGGCTTCGCCTTCGCTCATAGAGTGCGACATCTTGTGCAGGTAAGTGCCGTGCATCGGGTCCATGACGTTGTCGATGACATAGCGGTAGTCGCCTTGCCACTCGGCGTAGCACAGGAAGCTGCTCCACTCCGGGGAGCTCAGTTGCTCGGGCAGCACCAGTTCCGGCGGATTTTCAACGTGCGGTTCGACGGCGTTGTAGAGAAAGATTGCGCCGGCGGCTTCACGGGTGTGGAACATGCGGGTCGGGCGGCTGCCTTCGAGTTTGCAACCGGGGCTGCCGGGGACCTTGGTGACGGTGCCATCGCAGCGCACTTCGACGCCGTGGTAAGGGCACTGCAGGCGGTCGCCCAGCACCGGTCCCTGGGACAACGGCGCGCCGCGATGCGGGCAGTGGTCTTCGAGGGCATGCACGCTGCCGTCATTGTCGCGCCACAGGGCGATCTTGTAGCCCAGTCGACGGATCGACACCGGCTTCTCGCCCAGTTGGTCAGACGGCAGGACGGGGAACCAGAGGTTCTTCAAGCCGTTTGCCAGGAGGTGTTCTACAGGATCGACGGTTGTGTTCATGTTCATTTTTTATTTACCTCCGGCGGGTCATTCGCCCAGCCGAGCCATCAGGGTTTTATAGGCGTCTGGTGTCCACTCACCGGTGGTCAGCGGGCAGGGCGGCCCAGCCAGGTTCAGGTGCGCGAGCAGCTCGGGCAACTCGGTCACGCCGTTGCCGAAGGCGCGTTCGATGGAATCGCCGAGCAGATCCTCGAACTGGGTATTGGGGCGTTTACGGGCCTGATGCGGCTCCAGGCAGGGTTCGGTATTGCGCATCTCAAGGACCTCCATTGCGTACCCGTTCGCGGATCATTTCGCGCACGGGAATAAAGTCATACGAGGGCATCGGCAAGTTTTCACCGAGGCCCGTGTCACGTTCAGGCCGCGTTCGGTGTCGGCACTGTCCAGGCGTCATAGCCGTAAACCCAATCGGCGTTGCCACCGTCTTTGAGCCATTGATTGCCACGCGAGCCGATCTGGATCTGGCTGGTGCGTTGCAGTCTCGCCTGCTGGTAAGCCTGCAGAGCATCAGCAATCTGAGCCTTACTGTTCAGCCCCTGCAGATGGCGCGCGAGCACCACTGCATCTTCGATTGCCTGGCCGGCACCTTGAGCCATGAACGGCATCATCGGATGGCAAGCGTCGCCCAGCAGGGTCATCGAACCTTTGGACCAGAACGGCAACGGATCGCGTTCATACAGCGCGGTCTTTAGCACGTCGCTGCAGGCATCGAGCAAGGCACGGGCATCCGGATGGAAGTCCCGATAGTGGCTACGCAATTCATCGGCATCCCCGGCGCTGGTCCAGGACTCTTCATGCCAGCTGTCCTGTGCGGTGGTGGCGAAGATGAAAATGTCCCGGCCTTGATTCAGCGGAAAGGTCACGATCTGGCTTTGCGGGGTCGGCCCCCACCATTTGGTGAACGCCTGAATGTTGGGCACATGCGCGACGCTGTCGGCCGGCACAACGGCGCGGTAGGCGACCACTCCGGTAAAACGTGGTTGCTCATCACCGAACAGCGCATTGCGCACCACCGAATGAATGCCGTCAGCGCCGATCAACAGATCGGTGAGGTGGCGGCTGCCATCCTTGAAGTGCAATTCGATACCGTCGGCGGTTTGCAACACGCGCTCGGCGCGCTTGGCAAACTGCACTTGTTCTTGCGGGAAGACATTGGCCAGTGCGGCCAACAGGTCGGCGCGGTGGATGGTCAGTTGCGGCGCGCCGTATTTCTGTTCGGCGGCATCGGACATTTCCAGGCGCGAGGTTTCCACGCCGCTGTCCCACATCCGGCTGATCCGGTGAGTGGGACGAGCAGCGGGAATACGCACTGCTGGACCGACACCCAACCCATCCAGGGCATGCACGGCGTTAGGTGTCAGGTTGATGTCGGCTCCGACCCGCAAAAAGGCTTTGGACTGTTCAAACACGGTGACGTTATGGCCGACACGGTGCAGGGCAATGGCGGCGGTCAGTCCACCGATCCCGGCGCCGGCAATGGCGATATTCAGCGAAGACATGTACGACTCCTGCTCAGGACTTGGGTTTGTCGGTGAGGAACTTGCCCTTCGGCGCCTCGACGTTTTGCTGGCGGCGGGTATTGCCGTCGATGCCGCCGGCAATCGCCCATTCGGCGAAGACGGTCGGCCCGGGTTCGAAGGTGCGTGGCTGCCATTCGCCGGTCAGTTGGTCTTCGTCGGCGTAGTACTCGACCAGCGCGCCGGCCGGGTTCTTGAAGTACCAGAAGAACGCTGACGACACCGGGTGGCGCCCCGGGCCGATTTCCGTGGCCCAGCCGCTGCGGGAAATGTGCATGCCGCCACCGAACACTTCGTGCACATCGCGCACGGTGAAGGCGACGTGGTTCAGGCCGGCGCGCGGGGCGGGCAGTTGCAGCATGAACAGGTCGTGGTGACCGCCTTCTTCAGCGGTGCGCAGGAACGCGCCGCGATCCGGGTAGCGATCCGAGGCCTGGAAGCCGAAGCGTTCGTGATAGAAGGCTTCGCAGGCGTTGACGTCCTTGACGAAAAACACCACGTGCCCGACCTCGATCGGTGTTGCGCGTTCGTAGATCGGCGCAGCCTTGTTGATCCGGCCCTTGGTTTGCCAGGTGTTGTGGCCGCTGCACTCGATGTCCAGTTCGCGCTTGCGGGTCACTTGCAGACGGATCGCCAGGCCATTGGGGTCGGTGCAGCCGATACGACCGTTGGCTTCGATGAAGCCCGGGTCGTTGGCGATGCGCTCGCTGTAGAGCTTGAGGTCGGCGTCGCTTTCGACGCCCCAGACCACTTCGCGCACCGTCGAGCCGGGCTCGATGGCCGGCGGCAGGCCAGCCTTGTCGATGTCGGCGAGCACCACGCGGCAACCGTTGAGGGTTTCGAAGATCACCTCGTCAGCTTGCTCGCTGACTTTGCTCAGGCCCCAGTCACTGAAGAACCGTGCGCTGGTCTCCAGGTCTTCGACACCGTAGGTGACTTCATCAATGCCTAAAACGCTCATAACCCCACCTCACGTTGCACACCGGCCCAGGCCAGTGGCTGTTCATTCATGCCCCAATAAAGGCTTTTCTGTTCCATGTACTGCAGGATGCCCAGGCGTCCTTTTTCACGGCCCAGGCCGCTGTCGCGCCAGCCGCCGAACGGGGTGGAAATCGAGAACTGCTTGTAGGTGTTGATCCACACCGTACCAGCCTGGATTTTTCGACCCAGGGCCCAGGCGCGCTTGTAGTCGCGGGTCCAGATACCGGCGGCGAGGGCGTACAGGCTGTCGTTGGCCTGCTCGAGCAATTGCGCTTCGTCGTCGAACGGCATGGCCACCAGCACCGGGCCGAAGATTTCTTCCTGGCACACCTGCTGGCTGTTGTTCAGACCTTCGAGGATGGTCGGCGGATAGTAGTAACCCTGATCAAAAACACCGCCGCTCGGACGCTGGCCTCCGAGCAGCAGGCGCCCGCCTTCAGCCAGCCCGAGTGCCACATAACGTTCCACAGATTCACGGTGAGCGGCGCTGATCAGCGGGCCCATTTGCGTGCGCTCGTCCGCCGGATCACCGACCCGCAGCTCGGCCGCCGCCGCCACCAGCCGCGCCATGAACGGCTCGTACAGCGCGCGGGCGACGAACAGGCGCGAACCGGCGATGCAGGCTTCTCCCGAAGAACTGAAGATGCCGTACAACACACCGGCCACCGCGTGGTCGAGGTCGGCGTCTTCCAGGACGATGGTCGGCGATTTGCCGCCCAGTTCCAGGGACACTGGCATCATCTTGTCGGCGGCGATGTGGGCAATGTGCTTGCCGGTCCTGGTGCCGCCGGTGAACGATACGCGCTTGACCAGCGGGTGACGGGTCAGGGCATCGCCGAGCAGCGAACCCTTGCCCGGCAACACGCTGAGCAGGCCTTTGGGCAACCCGGCGTCTTCGCAGATGCGCGCCAGCTGCAAGGCCATCAGCGGAGTGATTTCCGCCGGCTTGATCACCACCGCGTTGCCGGCCGCCAGCGCCGGGGCGACTTTCTGCGCTTCGCTGGCAATCGGTGAGTTCCACGGCGTGATCGCGGCGATCACGCCCATCGGATCAAAGACGCTCATGCTGACGAAATCACCCCGGGACGGCGTGATGGTTTCCTCGAGGGTCTCACAGGCCGCAGCGAAGAACTGGAAGGTACCGGCCGCGCTGGCCACCAGGGCCCGGGTTTCGTTGATCGGCTTGCCGTTGTCCTGGCGCTGCAACTGCGCCAGTTCTTCGCTGCGCTCACGGATCAGCTCGGCGATGCGATAGAGCACGCTGGCGCGTTCATGGGGTTTGCGCTGCGCCCAGCCGCTGTGCAGAAATGCCTGGTGGGCGCCTTGCACGGCGTCTTCCACGTCTTCGACACTGGCGGCGTTGAGCCAGGCCACGGCTTCGCCGGTGGCCGGGTAGCAGGTGGCGTAACGCTCACCGCGGCCGAGTCGCCACTGGCCGGCAATGCAGATCGGTAAAGTCTGTTCGAGAGTCATCGGATTACCTCAGCTTTAAGCTGCAAGCTGCGAGCTGCAAGAAGAAGCAAAGGCAACGCAGTACGCCTTTACTAGCAGCTTGAAGCTTGCAGCTTGAAGCTGTTCCTCATTCATATCGAAATCGCGTGGGCGTGGTTGCCCAAGGCGCGGACGACGCTGTAGACGGTCAACGCCGAGGTCTTCGGGTTGGCCAGCAGCGGTTTGCCACGCAGGCTCAGTTCGAACCCACCAAAGGCGCCACGGGCTTCGAAGTGATGCACGTTCTCTTCGCTGAGCGGGTCGGCGATCAGGGTCACATGGGTGCGATCCAGGCCGAGCCCGGCCAGCGACAAGGTCGCGGCGACGTTGGCGTTTTTCGGGTAGAGGCGGGCCGCTTCGCGGGCGCTGCCCTGGAAAATCACCGTGGCTTCGGTGAGGCTGTCGAGGTCGAATGCCTGCTCCGCCGGGGTGTTTTTCCAGGCGCGCGCCGGTTTGCGTCCGGTGTAGTCGACCGAGTCCAGGCCGCCGACCTTGGCCGCCGACAAGGCGTCGATGCCGCCGATGGCGCCGGGCAGCAATTCGATGCGGGTCTGACCACGTTCGGCCGCCGCTTCCAGGCGCTCCACCAGGCCCACTTCGGACAGCGCGCCGACCGAGACGATCAGGCAGGCAATGCCACGCTCCAGGGCCGGCAACACGTGTTCTTCGATGGCCTTGTGGCCGGCGCACTCGACCAGCAAGTCGGGGCGCGCGTCGGCCGGCAAGGCCGTGAGCACCTGCGGCGGTTGTTTGAAACTGGCCAGCCGCTGGCGTACCAGCTCTTCGGAACCGGTCGAGGCGATGACGTAGTCGACGCACAACTGCGGGTCTTTCTCCAGCAGTTCGAGCACGCCGACGCCAATGGCGCCGCAGCCGATCATGGTGATATGCAACATGGCGAAGTCCTCAGGCCGTGGCTTTCTGCGCTTTGGTTTCGCTGTTGGGCGGACCGGCGAACTGGGTGGCAAAACTGCCGACGCTGAGCATGTCCACTTCCAGCAGGAACGGGCCGGGTTGCGCCAGCGCACCGTCGACGACCTTGCCGAAATCCTTGAGGTCGGTGACCAGCCCATGGCGCAGGTTCAGCGATTCGGCCAGCTTGGAATAATCCGGGGTGTGCAGGTCGACGTAGCAATGGCGACTGCCGTACACCGCGTCCTGGATGTTGCGGATCACCCCGTAGCGCTGGTCGTTCATCAGCAGGATCACCACGTTGGCGTTCTCTTGCACCAGCGTCGCCAGCTCGCCGAGGTTGAGGATGAAACCGCCGTCACCGGCCAGGGCGAACACCTTGCGCTCAGGCGCGGTTTCCGCTGCCGCCACGGCCGCGCCGATGCCCATCGACAGACCCTGGCCAATGCCGCCACCCAATGCATGCACGCCAGCGCGTGGGTGGTACAACGTCAGCAGGCGGTTGCCCCAGATGCTGTTGGACAGCGTGACGTCGCGCACCCAGGAGAAGTTGCGTCCGGTGAGCGCTTGCAGCTGTTCGACCATGGCCGAGTACGGGCCGAGGTCGGCGATCAGTTGCGTGCGGGATTTTTCACGCACTTGCTTGAGCTCGGCGAGGAAGGTCGGGTCGATCTGCAGGCGACCTTCCAGGCGATCGGCCAGGCCTTCGAGCGCCAGCGCCGAATCACCGCAGATGAACAGCTCGCTGTTGTAGCTGCGCCCTTCGATGGCCGGGTTGGCGTCGATGCGCAGGGTATTGCGTGGCAGCTTCAGCGCGTACTTGAACGTCTCGTTGCTGCGCAGGCGTGAACCAGCGATCAGCAGGGCGTCGCAGCTTTGCAGGAACTGCTCGACCAGTTTGTTTTGCGAGAAGGCACCGAGGCAGCGTTCGTCATCTTCATTGACCACACCGCGACCCTGGGTCGAGGTGATCACGCCGACGCCCATGTCCAGCAGGCGCTTGACCTGCGGGCCGGCATGCCGCGCGCCGCCGCCGAGCCACAACAGCGGGCGGGTGGCCGTGGCCAGGCGCTCGGCCACCAGGTCCAGCGCTTCCGGTGCAGGCACGGCCACCGGAATCGGCAACGGCGACAGGTCGGTGGGCATCGGGATGAAGGTTGACTGGATGTCGATCGGGATTTCCACGCTCACCGGGCCGGTCGGCGCGGTCAGGGCGGTCTGCACGGCCAGCTTCATGGTGCTGAGTGCGGTTTCGACGCTGCGCACGCGGAACGCCGCCTTGGACACCGCTTTGAGCATGGTCAGCTGATCCCGGGCTTCGTGGATGTAGGCGAAGTCCTGGTCCAGGTACGGCGTTTCGATCTGCCCGGTGATGTGCAACAGCGGCGTGCCGGCGGTCAGCGCTTCGACCATCGCCCCCGCCGCGTTACCCGCCGCAGTGCCGGTGGACGTCAGGCACACACCCAGGCCACCGGTGGTGCGGGCGTAGGCGTCGGCCATGTTGGTCGCGCCGGCTTCACCGCGGGCCATGACGAAGCGGATGTTGCCGCGCACGGCGAACGCATCGAGGATCGGCATGTTGTGGATCGAGATCACTCCGAACGCGGCCTTGACCTCGCATTGCTCGAGAAACGCGGTGATGGCAGCGCCAACGGTGACAGTATTTTCATTACGCATGGCGGGACAGGCCTCCAGAAACATCGATATGGCTGCCTGTGGTGTAAGCCGACAGAGGCGAGGCCAGGAACAGGATTGCGCGGGCCGCTTCGATCGGCAGGCCCAGGCGCCCCAAGGGAATGTGTTTGCGTTGTGCCAGCTGGGCGGTCCATTGGCCCCAGTCCAGCTCCCGTTCTTCGCGGGCTTCGAAACGCCGGCGCCATTGCCCGGACTCGACCAGGCCAATGAGGATGCCGTTGACCCGAATGCCGTCGACGGCAAATTCGGTGGCCATCGAGCGCACCAGGTTCATCACCCCGGCGCGCGCGGCCGAGGTGGCGACCATGTGCGGTTCCGGCTGGCTGGCCAGCAGCGAGTTGACACAGACGATGGCAGCGTTCGCCTGACCTTGCAGCTGTGCCTTGAAGGCGCGGACCGGGTTGATCACCGAGAAGAATTTCAGGTTCAGTTCTTCGGTCCAGGCGCTGTCGGTGGTGTCGGCGAAGGTCGACACGCGACCTTGGCCGGCGTTGTTGATCAGCACGCTGGCGGATCCCAGGGCAGCAAGGCTGGCGGCGGCGAAGTCGTTGACCGAGTCGGCGTCCAGGACGTTGCAGACCTGGGCGAGCAAGCGCGCCTGGGGAAAACGTTCACGCAACTGGTCTTCGGCGCTGCGCAGGCGATCTTCGTCGCGCCCGCAGAAGGCCACGGCCGCGCCGGCTTCGAGCAGCAGCTCGACACAGGCCAGGCCGATGCCCGATGAGCCGCCGGTGACGATCGCGGTAATGTCCTGCAGTTGATAGAGACTCATTTCAATCCCTCATCAGGGCCGTTACGCGGTTGTGGCCGTCGTGGCCGGTCGCGCTGTTGTAGTCGAGCAACCGCGACAGTTCGTCGGCGCTGCGCCGTACCTGCAGGAGCAATTCGTTGAAGTTGACGTGGGCGATCTGCGTAGTCGGAATCGTCACGCCCAGCGCCGCGACGATCTGCCCGGATTGATCGCGCACCGGCGCGGCCACCGAGGAAATCGCCGACTCGAAGAAGCCTTCGCCGCTGACAAATCCGCGTTGGCGGTCGGCCTGGACCATGTCGAACAGCTCCATCACGGTCTTTGGCGTGCACGGCGAAAACTGTTCCAGATGATCTTCCGGGTAGAGTTCGCGCAACTCGGCCAGCGACAGGTCTTCGAGCAGGATGCGCCCGAGCACGGTGGCGTGGGCGGGCAGTCGCGTGCCGACGTTCACCGCGCTGGAGAACACTGACGGCGGCGAGACTTTGGCCACGTAGACGATCGAGCGGCCGTCGCGCACCACCAGGTTGCTCGGGTAGTTGAGGCGGTCGCACAGGCGGGCCAGCAGCGGCTGGCCGAGCTCGGTCAGTTCCAGTGAGGCAAGGTATTCGAAGCCCAGGCGCAGCACCGACATGCCGAGGCGGTATTCGTTGCCGCTGCGGGTGACGAAGCCCATGGTTTCCAGCGTCGTCAGCAGGCGAAAGATGGTCGAGCGCGGCAGCGACAGACGCCGGGCCAGTTCCGGCGCGGTCAGCGTGCGGTTGCGCCGGCTGAATTCGCACAGCAGCAGCAGGCCGCGCTCCAGGCCCGGCACGATGTATTTGTCCTGAGCGTCCTTCAGCAGATCTGAATCGTTCATAGCGATGCACCTGTCAGGGATTCTTCGATGGCGCAGGCCAGGCGGCCCGCCACCACACTAGGTTGTTCGATGGGACTGGCGTGTCCGGCATCGTTGATAAGCTCGAAAGTGCCGCCCAGGGCCTTGGCCAGGGTCTCGCAGCTTTCGGGAACGGTGATGCCGTCGGCGTCGCCGCAATGCACTTCGCAAGGCATGGTCAGCGGTGCATGGCGCAGCAGGTCGTCACCGCACAGCAGCTCGATGGCCTGGCGATAACCCTCGGGATTGAGTCGCGCCATGTTCCATTGCACCCAGGCCTGTGCCTGAGGGCTGGCAGCGGGGGAGAGCATGTGGGCACTGCGTTGCTCGGCCATCTGTTCAATGCCCAGCTGTTCCAGGGCCTGCAGGCGTTTGTCGCGCACTTGCTGGCGCTGCACGGCGCGCGCTGGATGCCCGTAGCCCTGGGCCGGGCTGATCAACACCAGGCGGCTGATGCGTTGTTGCTGCACGCCGCTGGCGAAAGCGACGGCGGTAATCGCCCCGAGTGAATGACCCACCAGCACGCAGCGCTGGATGCCCAGGGCGTCGAGCATCTGCAGCAGCCGTTCGGCATAATCCGACGCATCCGGAGCCAGGGCTCGCAGCGGCGTCGAATCGCCGTAGCCCGGCGCGTCCCAGGCAATCACCCGGGCGTTGCGGCCCAGTTCCTGCGCCACCGCCAACCACGACGCCGAGCCCGAGCCGATCCCGTGCAACAACACAATGGCCGGCCCGCTTCCGCATTCGCGAAAGGCCTGGCGAGCACCGGCGAGCTCAAGCAGGCGCTGCGGGAAGTGCAGGGCCAACTGCGCCTGGAGATCGGCGGTGAGCGACGGAGCGTGATGATCGATGGCGTGCGACATGGGCTTATCCGCGCTTGATCGAGGCCAGGGGGTGTTCTGGCGGGTAGGTCGGGGTCAGCGGTTTTTTCGCGCCGAGCATCACGCACATCAACGCGTCTTCATCGCCGATGTTGATCTCTTCGCGGTACACGCCGGGCGGCACGGAAATCACGTCGCGGTCGGTGAGGATGGTTTCGAATCGCTCGCCGTCCTTCTCGATCACCACCTTGAGTTTGCCGCGCAGCACGAAAAACACTTCTTCGACGTCGGTGTGCAGGTGCGGCGGGCCTTCGTGACCGGCCGGAATCACCATGGTCGAAAACGTGAAGTTCTCCGACGGGATGGTGTTCATGTCCGAGGTCACGCCGGTGCCACCGGTGCCGATGTAGCGCATTTGTGCACGGCGGAATTTCGGGTCGTAGTCGGCCTGGAACTTCAGGGCGTTCCAGTCGTACTTGCGGGTCTCATAACGGGCGATGCGGGTGTTCATCCAGCTTTCCAGATCGCTGCCGGCGGGTTGTTCCCAGCTTTTCGGGGTTTGTTGCTGTGCTGATAAATCGGTCATGGCTGTCTCCAGATCAAGTCAAGGCATGACGAACCCGCCGTTGACCGGCAGGGTTTGTCCAGTGATGAAACGGGCGAGGTCGGACAGCGCGAACAGCACGGCGCCGCTGACGTCCTCGGGAAGTTGTGGGCGTTGAATCGCCCGTTGATCGTTGTACAACCGGTGGCGCGCCTCGGGCACATAGGCCGTGGCTTCGACCAGCACCAGGCCGGGCGCGATGGCGTTGACCGTGATGTTGTCGGTCCCCAGTTCACGGGCCAGGCTGCGGGTCATGGCGATGATTGCGCCCTTGCTCGCGACATACGCCAGCAGGTTCGGCGCGCCCCACAGCGGGGTGTCGGACGCCAGGTTGACGATGGCGCCCTGGCCACTGGCGCGCAGGGCCGGCAGGCACGCCTTGGTCATCAACCAGGTGCCGCGCACGTTGACTTGCATCACCTGGTCCCAGGTGTCCAGGGTCAGCTCTTCGCAGGTCTTGCCACCGGAATTGGTGATCGAGGCGTTGTTCACCAGTCCGTCCAACCCTCCGAGCAAACGGGTAGTTTCGGCGATGCAGGCATCGATCGAATCCGGCTGCGCCAGGTCGACCGTGACGCCATGCACGTCCAGGCCTTCGGCGACCAGTTCGGCGGCCGATTGCTGCACGCGTTCGGCGAGGATGTCGGCGATCACCACCTGGGCACCGGCGCGGCCGATGGCCTGGGCAAAGGCGTAACCCAGTCCGCGGGCGCCACCGGTGACCAGCACGCGGCGGCCTTCGAGCAAGCGATTGAGGGTGGTCATCATTGGGTACTCAACATGGCTTTGGGCATGTAGTGCAGGACGCGTTTTTCGCTCCAGACCACCGCGCCGTAGGCGAGAACACCGATCAGCGTGAGCATGACGATGGCGACGAACACGCCTGCGGTATTGCCCTGGCCTTCGGCATCGACCAGCAGGAAGCCCAGGCCCTGGTTACCGCCGACCAGTTCACCGACGGTGACGCCGATGACGGCCAGGGTCGAAGCAATGCGCAGGCCGGAGAACAGCGCGGCCATGGCCGAGGGGAACTCCACCAGGCGGAAGATCTGCCAGCGGCTGGCGTTCATGGTCCGCACCAGGTTGATCATGTCCGGGTCCACGGTGCGGATGGCCGACAGCACGTTGATCATCACCGGGAAGAACACGATCAGGATGGCGATCAGGATCTTCGGGTAGATGGTGTAGCCCAGCCACATGACGAACAGCGGGGCGAAGGCGACTTTCGGGGCGATCTGCAGCGCCAGGATGTACGGCGACAGCATGGCCTCGGCGGCGGGCGAGAGGCCCAGCGACACGCCGATCACCACACCGAGCAGGGCACCCAGGCCAAAACCGACGATGATTTCGAAGGCGGTGATCATGGTGTGTTGCCAAAGGCCGCCGCTGTGCCACATCACCAGGCCTTCCTGGGCCACGCGGCTCAGCTGCGGCATGACGAATTCGGGCATGCCGAGCAATCCCGGGCCCCACTGCCAGAGCACCAGGAACAGGATCAGCAGGGCGACGCTGCCGAGCATGGAATTACTGAGGTTTTTCATCGTGTCGTTACCTTGTTGTCACTGGCCGTCATTGCGCGGCTGTTTGGGTGTCGATGAACTGGTTGGTGTACAGGTCGTCGAGCTTGGGCTCCTGGGTGACGATGCCTTCGCTGACATAGAACTGGCGGACCGCTTCGAGTCGCGCCGGATCGATACGACCCAATACGGTCTGGTTGGCGTAGACATGCTCGACGTAGAGCTTGAAGATCTTCTCCAGCGAGTCTTCCTTGCCGGCATAGGCGGGTACTGCCTTGGCAAAGGTCACGGCGGCAGCCCGTGGGTCGGCAATGATGTCGCGCATGCCCTGCAGGGTTGCCTGGACCGCGCCGCGAACGATATCGGGGTGATTCTTGATCGCGTCGTCGGAGGCGAGGATCGACTGGGCCATGCTTTCGAAAATCTGCGATTGCGGTATCAGCTTGATCTTCAACCCGGCTTCTTCGGCGTTGACCACCCAGTCCGGCACACCGGCCATCGCCTCGGCTTTGTTGGCCGAGAACAATTGCCAGACACCGGCCGGGCCGGCGGCCTGGATGTTCACATCGTTCTTGCTCAGGCCAGCTTTGCGCAGGGAGGCGAGCAGGGCGTAGTAGGTGGTGTCCGAGTAGGACATCACCGTCATGGTCTTGCCCTTGAGGTCGCTGATGGAGTTGATGTTTTGCTCGGCATTGGTGGCGATCATGGTCACGCCGCCGGCACCCAGCACCGCGACCGCGCGCACCGGAATCCCGTTGGCCCGCACCACGATCGGGGTATCACCCAGGGCACCGCCGAGCATGGCGTTACCGGCGCCGATCTGTTTTGCCACGTCCACGCCACCCTTGGTGGCGATGAACTTCATGTTCAGGTTCTGGGCGGCGTAGTAACCCTTCTGCTGCGCGATGATCCAAGGAGCGAACGCCGGCAGGTTCGGTGGCGCCGGCAACAGGTAAGTCACGTCGGTCGACTGCGCCTGGGCGGCGAAGGCCATGCCCAGGCCGAGCGTGATGGCGGTGACCTGGCTGAAGCGTTGAAACAGAGACTTGAACATGCGTACTCCTAATCGGTTGCGTGCCTGCAGGCGTGATCAATGCAGTTCGGTGTGTTCGCTGACTTGCAGCAACTCCATCAGGCGACCCACCAGCGGGCCGATCTCCGGCAGCTTGCGGCGCTCCAGCGGGTTGTCGCGAAACGGCAGGTCGATGGTGATTTCTTCGATGATGGTGCCGGGGCGGGCGCTCATGACCAGCAGCCGGTCAGACATGGCGATGCCTTCGATCAGGTCATGGGTAATGAACAGCGCGGTTTTCTTTTCATCGAACAGCATCCGCGCCATGTCCTGTTGCAGGATCATCTTGGTCTGCGCATCCAGCGCCGAGAACGGCTCGTCGAGGAACAGCACCTGCGGGTCGACGGCCAGGGTGCGGGCCAGGGCAGCGCGCTGGCGCATGCCGCCCGACAGCTGGAACGGGTAGTGGTCGGCAAAGCCTTGCAGGTGGCAACGATCGAGCAGATCTTCAGCCACGGCCTGACGCTTGGCGGCCGCCACACCTTGAATTTCCAGGCCCAGTTCGACGTTGCGGCGAATGCTGCGCCACGGCATCAACAGGTCTTTTTGCAGCATGAAGGCGACCTGGCGGACCGGGCCGGTGACCGCTTCACCGCCGACGAACACTTCGCCTTCGGAAGGGCGGTAGAGGCCGGAACCCATATTGAGGATGGTGCTCTTGCCGCAACCGGAAGGGCCGATGATCGACACCACTTCACCACGGCGGATCTTGAAATTGACCCCGCGAATGGCGAACGGCGCTTCGGGTTTTCCCTTGGCCGGGAAACATTTGCCGACATTGCGGAATTCAATCTCGGTGGGCTCCAGATCTTCCTTGGGAGCGGGTTTGTTCCATTGCGGGGCGACGGCGTACATCTCTTTCACAGCCATTGGGAAGGGTCTCTGGTCTGTTTTATAGGTGATACGGCGTTTAGTGCATGAACAATGCCAGAGATTGGCAAGGTCCTTATTTTGTTTAAAAAGCGTTTTAAATTAATGAGTTAGCTATTAATCTGAAAATTATCGACGTTTCATATATGAAACGTGGTTTCTTGTATGGCACGAAATTGCACATCGATCGTGCGAGGCTCGGGGATTTGCGAGGAGGTGGTGCTTTTTCAGGTAACGCTGAGGGTGGGGAAACGAGGAATTTGTTTTAAATGCGAAACGAACACAGGCCACTGTCGCCCTGCATCGCGCTGGGCTCTGCAAGGCGGATCGAAGTGGTGTGGCGTTTTAGAGTTTGACATCCAGGCGAATCAAATCCGGCCCTTGCTGCCGTTCGATATACGCAGCCACGCCGTCACCGATTCTCTGGAAACAAAGGTCGACGCAGTGCTCATTGAATCTCAGCTTGCGCACTTCCAGGCGATCGATGCCAATGGGAAGATGGGGGTGTCGAATGACCACACGGCGAGCTGCAGCATCAATGGTAATCCCCAGGCAGGCGTGCAGGAGCATGAACACTGAGCCAGCTGCCCAGGCCTGAGGTAAACAGGCCACCGGGTAAGCGACGGGTGTCTCACCGGGGGCGCGCTTGAATCCGCAAAACAGCTCCGGTAATCGCATGCCGAAGAAGGCAGCCGCTTCGAACATTCCGCTCAGCAATCGGACAGCGCCAGTGTGTTCGCCGTATCGACTGATACCTGCTGCACACAGGGCGACATCGTGAGGCCAGACCGATCCATTGTGATAAGACATGGGGTTGAAGCGGATGGCCCCCGTTTCCAGCGTCCTGACGCCCCAGCCATTGTAGAAGGCGTTAGTGAGAAGTTGCTGTGCAACGGCCTTGCCTCGCTCAGCCGAAGGTAAGCCGGTAAACAGCAAATGACCCACGTTTGAGGCCCTCACTTCGCAACGCTCGCCGTTTCCGTCAAGGGCGAGTGCATAAAATTGCCGATCCTTCATCCAGAAGCAGCGTTCAACCGCCTCACGTAATTTGTTTGCACAGGTTTGCCAGTGTTCCGCTGCCTGGTTATCGCCTCGGCGCCTGGCCAATGTGCTCATGCTCAAATAAGCGCGCCAAGCGTAGCCCTGCACTTCCACCAACGCGATAGGCCCTTCAGGCGAGCGACCATCCTGGTGGAAAATGGAATCGTGGCTGTCTTTCCAGCCCTGATTGGCCAAACCGGTGAGTTCCCCTCGCTGGTAAGTGATAAAACCTTCGGCATTCCTTGATGCATTGTTTTCCATCCATGACGTTGCCAGTTCAAGTGCCGGCCATAGCACCTCGATGAGCGCCAGATCTTCGGTGCGTCGTACATAGGCGCCGGCCAACATCAGGAACAAGGGCGTTGTATCGACGCCTCCGTAATAGCGAGCAAAGGGTAATTCGTTGAGTCTCGACATTTCCCCCTGCCGCGTCTCATGCATGATCTTTCCCGGTTCGGCATCACGGAATGTCGAGGTTTCGGTGGCTTGATGCGCGGCCAGGTAGGCGAGTACTCCGCGCGCCAGGGAGGGGTTAAGCCACAGGGATTGATAGGCCGTGATGATGGCGTCACGTCCGAATGGCGTGGAGTACCAGGGAACGCCGGCATACGGATAGGGGCCAGTCGGAAGGTCTGCCGTCAGTAAGGCCAGGTCGGCACGGGATTTATTGAGCCAGGCCTGGAACAAGCGGCCTGAAGCTATGATGCGCGCGCCTCGTTGTTCTTTGTTGCGCATTGCACGGCAAGCCAGAGCGGCAGCGGATCGATAGCGCTGACGCCCCGGCTGCATGATGCTTGAACCGACCTCAATATAAAGCTCATGGCTTTTATGCGGGCCTATTTCAATTTGAAAGCTGGCATTGTCGCCGTTGATGTGCGTTGGCTCGGTGCAAAAGCTGATCGCCATGCTGCGCGGCTGTTTGTCCAGGCCCTCGTAGCACACGACGACCCCTTGCCTGGATACCTGCGGCTCGGAGAGTGTGCCGCGCAAAGGCCGGCTTTGACCGCGAACCTCGAACATATCCCGGAAGTCGCCGGCGAAACGCAAATTGATCGGCAACAGACTGGGTTGATCACTGTAATTGAACAGGCTGATGCACTCGAACATGCGTTCCTCCCAAAGGAAACGCTTGCGTCCGATATGGATAACGCCCTGTGGCGTGGTTTCTTCGCCTAACAGGGGCAGGGGATGATTGGTTAAATGAGAGATGAAGTAGACGTTGTCCTGGCTGACTGACGCGGACAGCAGGGATGGACGCTGTCCAGCGACACTCAACTGGTAGACGGAAAGGAGTCGGGTGTCGTGATGGAATAACCCTACGGCACCAGGCTCGATGTCACCGAATGCGTTGGCCACCAGGTAGGTGTTATGGTCGACCAGCACAAACAGGTTTTGAGCGCCTGGCTCATTGACGAGGGGGACTTGTTGCGGGGATTCAGGTGAACCGGATGTGATTGTCATGGGATTGGCCTGAAGGCATCGCGAGTATCAACCTGCGGTCAGTGTTCGATACAGGTCGACATACCGCTGCGCCATTACCTTGGCGGAAAAACGATTGACGAAAACGTCACGTATAGCCTGTCGATCAAGTTCAAGTACCTGACGGGTAGCGACCACAGCCTCTTGTTCGCTATTGATTATGAAGCCGGTGACGCCATGTTCAACCACTTCGGGGACGGAACCACAATTCCAGGCGATAACCGGTGTACCGCAAGCCATTGCCTCTATCATGACTAATCCGAATGGTTCGGGCCAATCAATGGGAAATAACAAGGCTCTGGCGTTTCCCAGGAAGTCGGATTTCTCATGATCTCCTATCTCTCCGATATATTCGATGCCGGGAAGTGTAAGCAAAGGACATATGCGCTGTTCGAAATATTCACGATCAGCGGCATCGACTTTGGCGGCGATCTTTAACGGCAACCCGGCAGCAAGGGCAATTTTGATTGCACGATCGGGGCGTTTTTCAGGAGATATTCTCCCCAGAAACGCCAGATAATCCCCTGAACTTCGATGCAGGCTAAAGCTGGTATGAGACAAACCGTGATAGATCGTGTCGATCCAGTTTGCATCTGGCAGTGGCGTACGCTGATGTCGGGAGATGGATACAAGAGGATAGCGATGCCATCGCGAATAGGCACCCTCAAGATCTTTCATATCCAGCCTGCCATGAAGGGTGGTCAATACCTTGTGCGCAATATCTTCAAAAAAAGGGAAGTGCAGCAAGTCAACGTGAAAATGCAAGACATCGAACTCGCCAGCTCGGTGCTGTACTTCAGAAAGCAAGCTTAAATGACAGGCAAGTTCAGATTTCAGCGGCGTTTGATCCAGTCTCAACGCTTGATCGCGACTCGTCATCAGGACGCCAGCCGTTTGTGACCCATTGGCGGCGAACAAGGTGACTTCGTGTCCCAGTTCTACCAAGGCATCTGTCAGGTGTGCAACGACCCTTTCGGTACCCCCGTACAGCGAGGGTGGGACGGACTCATATAACGGAGCAATTTGCGCTATTTTCATGATGGCCGTCCCGCTGTTGATTCATGACCTTGCGTCACCGTGAAAGTTAGACCTTTATATTGCCGGGTTAAGTTTTACGGCTACGACAAGCGGCACCCTTCATAGGCAAGTTAACGATTATTTGCTGCCATGATAGATTCCCTGATTCACGTCGACTGGAAGACAGCCAGGGTAGCGCTGGATTCTTCTCGTCCGAGCCTCATTCAAAAGCGCTGATTTTCGAGTGCTGCCATCGATGGTGTTTTGCAGCTGCGGTGAGGGAAATTGTTCCTCCAGTAAAGTGATATGTTCCAGCGCCTCTCTAAACAGGTATTTAGCTTTTTCCTGCAGCTGCAAATAAATAAGAAACATTTCGCTGTCGAAATCACTGCGATCAAGGAGATCGAACGCTGACCGGTTGATGGCGTTCGCTTCCTCGAACAGCTTTCGGTTCTGCTCCATCGCTACGCGGCGGCAAGCAATAATCTGGTCGGCTGAATAGTTCGACATGATGGTTTCCACCTTCAAATCATCCCTGTCATTTAGCGGATCGCCCACATCCTGAAATGGGTGTCGGTTTCGGTTCACTAAAATTCAGACCGTGCGATCGGCAGGGATTATCAAAGAGGTTCTATTTAAAAAATCGATTATTTGCAGGGGCCGATTGCTGCCTGTGGCGACGTCAACACAACATGAGCAAGCCAGGGCGTAATGCCCTGGCAGATGCCAGATGTCCTCGCCGTTACAGCCAGGCTTTGATTTGCGTGCACACGGCTTGAGTGGAGATGCCATAACGATCATGCAGCGTCGGCAAAGCACCGGCATCGAGGAACGCGTCGGGCAAGGCAATCTGCCTGAAGGTGGGCGTCACTCCGTTGCGCAGCAGCACCCCGGCAACGGCTTCGCCCAGTCCCCCAATAATCGAACTGTTTTCTGCGGTGACCACCAGTCGACCTGACTTCCTTGCCTCGGCAAGAATGGTTTGCTCATCCAATGGCTTGATCGTCGGCACGTGCAACACGGCGACATCGATGCCGTCCGCTTGCAGTTCCTTGGCCGCTTCCAGTGCGCGCATGGTCATCAGGCCTGTAGAGATGATCAGCACATCGTTGCCGGTGCGCAGGGTTTTTGCCTTGCCGATCTCGAACTTGTAGCCGTACTCGTCCAGCACCAGCGGTACATTGCCGCGCAGCAAACGCATGTATACCGGCCCCTGATGCGCGGCGATGGCGGGCACGGCCTGCTCGATTTCCAGGGCATCGCAGGGGTCGACGATCATCAGGTTGGGCATGGCGCGGAAGATGGCCAGGTCGTCCGTGGCCTGGTGGCTGGGGCCGTAACCGGTGGTGAGGCCGGGCAGGCCGCAGACGATCTTGACGTTGAGGTTTTCCTCGGCAATCGCCATGCAGATGAAGTCGTAGGCGCGGCGTGAGGCGAACACCGCGTAAGTGGTGGCGAAAGGTACGAAGCCTTCGCGGGCCATACCGGCGGCCGCACTCATCAGCAGTTGCTCGGCCATGCCCATCTGATAGAACCGGTCGGGATGGGCCTTGGCGAAGATGTGCAGGTCGGTGTACCTGGACAGGTCGGCGGACAGGCCGACGATGTCCTGACGCTGATCTGCCAGCGCGGCTAATGCATGCCCGAAAGGTGCCGATCTGGTGGCCTGGCCTTCCGAGGCAATGGAGGCGATCATCGCCGAGGTGGTCAGGCGTTTCCTGGTCGGTTCGGCAGTCGAAGTCGGAGTGTTGGCTGCATTGCTCATTGGTTTTTTCCTTCTTCAAGATTGTTCAGTGCCAGATCCCATTCGTGTTCTTCCACGCGGATGAAGTGCGTCTTTTCCCGGGTTTCCAGGAAGGGCACGCCTTTGCCCATTTTGGTGTCGCAGATGATCACCCGCGGCTGAGTGCCGGAATGATTGCGCGCGACATCGAACGCGGTGACCAGCGCCTCCAGGTCATTGCCGTCGACGCGCTGGGTGAACCAGCCAAACGCTTGCCAGCGATCGACGATGGGTTCGAAGGACAGGATTTCACTGGAGTAGCCGTCGGCTTGCTGGTTGTTGACGTCGACGATGGCGATGAGGTTGTCGAGCTTCCAGTGCGATGCCGACATCACGGCTTCCCAGGTCGAGCCTTCATTCAGTTCGCCGTCGGATAGCAAGTTGTAAACGAAGGAAGGCGAGCCTTTGCGCTTGAGGCCCAGGCAGGCACCCACCGCGATGCCCAGGCCCTGACCCAGCGAACCACCGGTGATTTCCATGCCCGGCGTGTAGGCGGCCATGCCCGACATAGGCAGGCGGCTGTCGTCAGCGCCGTAGGTTTCCAACTCATCGAGCGGGATTATTTCGGCTTCGATCAAGGCCGCGTACAGCGCAATGGCGTAGTGACCGATTGACAGGTAGAAGCGATCGCGGGCTTCCCAATCAGGGTCTTCGGGCCGATGGTTCAGGGCATGGAAGTAGGACACCGCCAGCAGGTCGGCAGCGCCGAGCGCCTGGCCGACGTAGCCTTGGCCCTGGACCTGGCCCATGCGCAACGCGTGGCGACGAATGTTGTGGGCGCGCTCCGCCAGGGTCTTGGGTGTTACGAATGAAGGATTGGCAGTCATGGTGAATACTCCTGTGAATCAACGATTGACCAAGGCGGCGGGAATGCGCAGCACCAGGGTGGCACCGGCGAGCAGCACGCCAGTAATCAGATACATGCCGATGGCGCTGGAACCGGTCAGTGTGGTTATCCAGCCAATCAGGTAGGGCGAACAGAAACCGGCGAGGTTGGCGAAGCTGTTCACCGCTGCGATGCCGGCGGCAGCGGATACACCACCGAGCAGCGTGGTGGGCAGCATCCAGAACATCGAGGTGGCGGACAGGATTCCGGAAGCGGCCAGGCAAAGACTCAGGATGGAGAGCATCACATTGCCCCCCATCAGGGCTGCCAGGCTCAGGCCGACGGCCCCGGCGATCATCGGCACGATCAGGTGCCAGCGGCGTTCGCGGTGTTTGTCGCCGCTGCGTCCGGCATACAGCATGGCGGCAATCGCGCAGAAGTAGGGCAGGCTGGTCAGCAGGCCGATTTTCATCGGGTCGGACACGCCTGCATTACGCACCAGGGTCGGCAACCAAAAGGTGATTGCGTACTGTCCCATCACGACACAGAAGTAGATGGCTGCCAGTAACCACAGGCGACGGTCGCGGATGAATTCGCCAACAGAGGCGTGCGTGACTTTTTTCTGGTCATCCTCGGCCAGCTCGCGGCTGATCAGCGCTTTTTCGTCGTCGTTGAGCCAGCTGGCTTGATGCACGCCATCCTTCAGATAACTCAACACCAGCAGTCCAACCACCACGGTGGGCACGGCTTCGAGCACGAACATCCATTGCCATCCGGCCCAGCCGTGCATACCGGCGAAGTGAGTCATGATCCAGCCGGAGATCGGGCCACCGACCATGCCCGACAGCGGAATGGCGATGAACCACAACACGGTCATGCGCGCACGCCGGTAGGACGGGAACCAGTAGGTCAGGTACAGCAGCAGGCCCGGTGCCAGGCCGGCTTCTGCGATCCCCAGCAGAAAGCGCAACGCATAGAATTGCCAGGCGGTTTCGACGAAGGCGAACAGGGCAGAGACGATGCCCCAGGTGATCATGATGCGCGCGATCCAGACCCGCGCCCCGACCTTGTGCAGGATGATGTTGCTGGGCACTTCGCAGAGGAAGTAGCCGATGAAGAACATCCCCGCGCCCAGCCCGTAGACCGTTTCGCTGAGTGCCAGGTCATTCATCATTTGCAGTTTGGCGAAGCCGACGTTGACGCGATCGAGGTAGGCGCACAGGTAGCACAGCATCAGGAACGGCATCAGGCGCCACGCGGTTTTACGGTAGGCGTTGGAGCGCACGGTCGAAACCGCTTCGAGCGACAGGGTAGTCATTATGGTCTGATCTCTTGTTTTTATTGACCGCCAGGCGATCAAGCCCGGCTGCGTCGTCGATCCAGAACCGCACGGGCTTTGATGCCCGTCAGGTGTTGTCAGTGAATCAGCATGCCGCCGTTCACATCCAGGGTGATGCCGGTCAGGTAGGAGGATAGGTCGCTGGCCAGGAACAGCGCCGCATTGGCCACATCCTGCGCCTCGCCGAGGCGACCCAAGGGGATGCCGTCGATGATCGCGTGGCGGCGTTCGTCCTGCATCAGGCCGCCGGTGATGTCGGTGTGAATCAGGCCGGGGGCGATGGAGTTGACGCGCACCTTGTCCGGCCCCAGTTCCCGAGCCATGGCTTTAGCCAGGCCCAGCACACCGGCCTTGGCGGCGCTGTAGTGAGGGCCACCGAAAATGCCGCCGCCACGTTGAGCGGAAACCGACGACATGCACACGATGCTGCCGCCAGACTGCTGGCGCATCAGTGGAATCACTGCCTGGGACATGAGCAAGGTACCGCGCAGGCTGACGTCCAGCACCTTGTCGTAATCGCAAGGGCGGATGTCGAGCGTCTTGAGGGGTTGGGTGATGCCGGCGTTGTTGACCAGGATGTCGATGCGGCCGAAGTGCTCGATGATTTCTGCGACAGCCTGCTGCACCTGGGATTCGTCGGCGACGTTGGCGGCCAGGCCCAGATGGCCTTCGCCCAGGGAAGCAGCGGCATCGCGTGCGGCGGCTTCGTCCAGGTCGAGGATCACGACACGAGCACCTTGTTGCGCGAAGGTGGTCGCTGTAGCGCGGCCGATGCCACGTGCGGAAGCTGCACCGGTGATGATCGCGACTTTGCCTTGAAGAAGCATGGAAGAGTACCTCTGATTGTTTTTATTGGGTCGATCCCCGAAGAACCGATGACTCAGCTTGTGCTCCAGACAAACCCTGAGCAATAACGCGAATGTCACTCGATGCTGAAAAAAATTCAGCACTCGCCAACCAACTCTGCCAATGTTTGAATAGCTGGACGCCCGGCCCAAGCCACTTGCAGCGGAATAACAATAATCATGAGTTCACCTGGCGATGCACCCCCGATCCTTCCACCCCTGAAAGCCATTCAGGCCTTTGAACAGACGGCACGCTTCGGCAACGTCGCCCGCGCCGCCGAACTGCTTGACCTGACGCCCTCGGCGGTCAGTCACCAGTTGGCCAAACTCGAGGCCATGATCGGCCGGCAGCTGTTTCTCAGAACGGCCAGGGGCGTGACCTTGACCCCGGTGGGCGAGCAATACCTCACCGAGGTTTCCGGCATCCTGCACAGCCTCGCCGTGGCCACCGAACGGGCCACCAGCGATGTCAGCCTCGACTGCCTGCGACTGCACTCGTCGCCCAGTTTCGGCCTGTTGTGGCTGATGCCGAGACTGGAGCAATTTCGCCAGAGTCATCCCGATATCCAGCTCAATCTCTCGTGCTCCTACGAATCCCTGCATTTCAGCCGCGACAAGATCGATGTAGATATCCGCCACGGCATGCCCAACTGGCCCAGCTATGAAGTACGGACGATACGCAATGAAAAGATTGCCGTGCTGGCGTCCCCGAAGCTGCTGGAAAAACGCCCCATCCGGGCCGTCGCGGATTTACTGGACTGCAATCTGATCCTTTCGGAGGCCACGCTGATCAAGTGGCCGCAGCTGTTTGCCCAACATGGCCTGTCACGCCCGGAAAAACCCTACACGCTCAGCTTTGACCGCTCCTACATGACGCTGGAGGCAGCCAGCCACGGGCTTGGGTTTGCCTTGGAAAGCACGCTGCTGGCGCAGGACTATCTGGCGCGTGGCGCGCTGGTCGAGGTAGCGCCGGATTTGAGTGCGTCAATCACTGCACACCATCTGGTTTTCCCAAGAGCCCATGCAAACTTCCCTCGGGTGAGAAGATTTCTGGAGTGGATGCAGAAGGAGTTGGGGCATGACTTCAATTACTGATCTCGATGTCGTGGTACACCACACCAGCATCTCGGCAGAGTGACTGCCGAGTGTATGCTTCTGGCCGATGTATGCCTGTCGCCAACGTCAGCTCGCGCGATAGGAAGCAACCGGCCAGAACCAGTCGCATGAGAGGGGATAAAAATCTGGCCTCTATTCGCTGTGACTCTGTTCCTTGGACTCGCTTACGAATTACGACCAGGCAGCATGCTTTTCAACACCTCATCTTTTTCAACGAAGTGATGCGTGAGCGCCACGAGGGCGTGTCCTCCCACCAAGGCTCCGCATAGCCAAGCAACATAGGTATGAATCGATTTTGCCAAGTCATAAAGCGATTGGTCAGGACCGACCATAGGCGGTAACTGAAAAAGCCCGGCCACGAGGATGGGTTTATCTGCCACAGAGCTCCAATACCAGCCAGAGAGTGGTAGGCCGATTAGCGCCATTGAGTAAAGCATCAAGTGACCAAAGAAAGCCCCCCGCTTCATTAACGGGCTCATCGCCGCGGGCAATGCCGGCGCGGGGTGAGTGAGCCTCCATGCGATACGCACCACAATCAAAAACAGCAGCGTACTCGCCATCGCTTTGTGCAGGAATGTCAGCTCATGATGCGCATTGAACTCATCACGCCAGTGAGTGGCCAGAATGCCAATGAACCAGGCACCGATCCAGAGCAACGCCATCCCCCAATGCAGCCACTTCGCGGTACTGGTGTAACTCTCTGCTTTTGCCATCCCGTTAACCCTTTCAGTTCAATCGTGGATGGATTATTGCCTCGATAACCTATCGAAAAAAAATGATAATTACTGCTTATAAGAATCGAATAGCTCGATGCATTCCACTCAGAACCCCCCGGCTGCCAAGCTTTCCCACCTTCAAAAGAGAGGGTACTTATGCTGGATAGCCGAGCAGGATGCTACTCGCCTTCCTTCGCCTCCAAGGGAGAAGTCAGAGGGCTTGGCCCTTGGCTATGAAATATGAGTTCACGAACGTTGCAGTGTGCTGCAAAGACTGACGTATATCCGGTTTGGCTATTCCATGCCTGTTGGAAAATTGCTCGACCGCCGCTGTATCAAAACGAGTGGTCTGGATAAAGTCCAGGGCTTCGGGTTTTGTATTCAAAAACCGCGCGACGGGAGGAATACTCAGAAGCAACTTCAGCAAGCGCAGTGAAATGTAATGCTTGGGAGACTTTAAGCCCAAAGGTTGTGCCACCTGCACCAGGAGTTCTCGCAAGTTGGGCGTTTGCTCATCAAGCGCCAGCAGTTCCTGGCCCACCATGGCAGGATCAAAAGCACAAACCGCCACCAGCTCAACCAGGTAATCCACGGTGACCAGTGGCAGCCAGTGCTTGGCGGTACCGGGCACTGCAGTCAGCTTTCCCTGCACAAGGTTGCGTATCAGCTCCACCAGCGGCTGACCATCAACGATATGCCCCGTGCGGCTGTGGCCACAAACTGTCGCGGGGTGGACAACGGTAATCTCCCCGCCCTTGGCGGACATGACCTCCAGGGTCGCAAAATGCGCCTCCAGCTTGCTCCCCTCGTAACCACCGACATGTCGGTAGACCGCAGGCCAATTTGTCAGCTGCGGATATCGAGGATCAATTCCGATGCGTTGCAGATGTTCATGATTTTTCAGCATGTAGCCGCCGATCATCACTAATCGACTCTTTTGCTCAGCCGCCAACAGCGCCACGCGCTTTGCCCCATCCACATTCACCGCACGAGAATGCTCCACTGAAAGTCCCCATGCGAAGTGGGCCCCCAGGTGGAATATGACTCTGGCGTGCCTTAGCACTTCTCGGTCCGCAAGACTCAGCCCGAGGTTGTCCCGTTCCAGATCGCCAGCTACGGCAAATACCCGGGTTGCGCACCCTCCCAAATTGTCGACTTGCTCGCGCAGGGCGGCCAGTCGCTCAGGGCGACGCATCAACACCCGAACGGTGTGACCTTTGGCACTCAGGTACGCCACCAAATGTTGACCGATAAAGCCGGTCCCCCCCGTGACAAAGCACTCCACGCTCATTTCCCTGCTCCTTGTTGAAGGTGAAAAATCAAGCGTAAACTATCGACCCAACTCTACAGTCAAGCGGTGTTTTCATGAAAATCGGCGAACTCGAGGCCCGCAGCGGCGCCAGCCGCCATACGCTGCGTTACTACGAGCAAATCGGCCTGATCTCACCGCTGCGGCAAACCAACAACTATCGCGTTTACACAGTGCAAACTCTGCAGGATCTGGACTTTATCCAGCGCGCGCAAAGCATGGGGTTTTCCCTGGGGGAAATAGGCGAGATTCTGGATGCGCAGCGGAACAAGCTGATCGATTGTGCTGACGGCGCGAAGCTGATTGAAAAGAAGATGGCAGAAATCAAACAGAAAATCGCCAACCTCCAAAGCATTTATCGGTATCTGGATGAAGAGCGTGCAACCCTCGAAGCCAGTGCTGCCAGGCAACTTGAGCTTCAGCAGCTGAGCAACGCTTCCAACTGAACACTGAGGACTGGTAGGCCGAGCGAATCGGCTAAAGTTTTATCACGCAATTAGTTTGGCGGAGTATTTCTGCCCCTCTGCGCTGAGCAAATAGTCATCGACTTGCTGGTTTATAAAGCGGTGTACGTAAAGCGCGCATAGACGACCTGTTCGATACGCACATGCAAAAGAGTGTCCTCGCGCGCCTGCCCACACTACGCAGGAGTGAAATCGAGCAGTGCTTCTACATAAGTGACAACCGGTTCAATCACGCAAGACGTGATGCCCCGACGCATACGTTGCTCCGGATTTGCGGGACATACGATGTCTGCTTTGGTCGTTTTCTGATCCTGGTGACGGGCAAAAATCGACCAATAGCGGACGGTGCATGACGAGGCGGTTTTACATTAAGTGCTCGCGGAGAAAATCGATGAAGGCCATCGTCCGCGCTGAACGTCGCCGCTCACGACTGAGCACAGCGCTGACAGGCAGTGCGGTGGTCTGATAATCGTCAAGCACGGTACGAACGCTTCCCTGTTCGACGTCAGATGCGAACAGCCATTCTGGAGAAAGGGAAATACCCAAGCCGGAGAGAACCATTTCACGGATGGCCTCGCTGCTATTGCTGGTGACGTTGCCTTTGATGGCTACATCGAACTCTTGCGCAATGTGCGTGAAATGCCAACTGTCGTAATGCTCCAGCAATGTGAAACCGATGCAGTTGTGGCCTGTCAGCTCATTGGGCTTGCGTGGCAGGCCGTGTCGATCCAGATAGGTGGGTGCGGCATAGACCCGCCGTGTGCTGGTACCCAGTGGCATTGCCACCAATCCCTCGCTCTTCACCGCACCAATCCGGATAGCCAGGTCGATGTTTTCCTTGAGCAGATCTTCGTTTTGATCGCTCAGCCGCAGGTCGATCCGGACATCTGGATGGCGCTGCAGGAAAGTCCCTATGAGCGGTGCTATGCACAACCTCCCATAGCTGACCGGTGCAGCGACTCGCAGAGGGCCGGCAATCTGCTCCTGACCGCTGGTAAAGCTGCGAGTGGCGGTTTCGAGGTGGCCGAGGATTTCCTGGCAGTGGCTGTAGAAGCGTTGCCCTTGGTCGGTCAGGGCCAGGTACCGGGTGCTGCGGGCGAACAATGGCCCGCCCAGATACTGCTCGAGAGCGCGCACCTGCTTGCTCACTGCCGGCTGCCCCATGTTCAGCTCGCGGGCAACTGCAGAAAACGACCCGCGCTCCACGACGCGTACAAAGATGTGCATGCTGTCGAACAAGTCCATCGGCGATTAGACCTCGTTGTGGAATAAGTTATATGCAAATTTAGTTTCTTATCGGAATGATGAACGTGCGGCAATCTGTAAGCGTCCACTTAATCAGAGGTTCCCCATCATGAATCAGTCCATGCTCGCCGCTATCGCCGAGTCCGCTCAGGCCCCTCTGGCTGTCCGCCAAATCGATCGCCCTGTACCCGGTAAGGGGCAGGTGCTGGTCAGGGTTCACGCGGCAGGAGTCAACCCTCTCGATACCAAGATCGCCGCCGGCGCAGGGGCTCACGCCCGCCAGGCGCTGCCCGCAGTGCTGGGCCTGGATCTCGCCGGCACGGTCATCGAGCTGGGCGAGGCGGTTGATGGTTTCACCCTGGGCCAGGAAGTCTTCGGTATGCCCGGCGGGATCGGCGGTGCCCAGGGTACTATGGCCGAATACATTGCCGTGGATGCCCGGCTGATCGCGTCAAAGCCGACCACTCTCGACATGCGTGAGGCGGCTGCATTGCCTTTGGTATTCATTACCGCGTGGGAAGGTTTGGTAGATCGTGCCAATGTCCGTGCCGGTCAGCGTGTGCTGATTCATGGCGGCGCAGGTGGGGTCGGCCAAGTGGCTGTGCAACTGGCCAAGGCTCGCGGTGCCGACGTCTACGCCACCGGTTCGGCGGCGAGTCTGGACTTCATTCGCTCGCTGGGGGCTACGGCCATCGACTATCAGGCACAAAGCGTAGAGGACTATGTCGAGCATTATACGGCTGGTGAAGGTTTCGACATCGTCTACGACACTGTAGGCGGCAGCACGCTGGATGCGTCATTCAAGGCCGTGAAGCCTTATACCGGGCACGTGCTGAGCTGCCTGGGTTGGGGGCAACACAGCCTGGCGCCGTTGTCGTTTAAAAGTGCAACCTACTCGGGTGTATTCACCCTGGCGCCGTTGCTCACCGGCAAAGGACGCGAACACCACGGCGCTATCCTGCGCGAGGCCGCCGTGTTGGCCAATGCCGGTCAACTGACGATCCGCGTGGATCAACAGCACTTTGAGCTGCCAGAAGTCAACGAGGCGTTTCGCCAGGTCGCGGAAGGTCGCGGCAAGGGCAAGACGGTAATCCAGTTGGTGAATGAATAGTCCCAAGTGGTCTAAAGCTCATTCAGTACAAACGGCCAGAAGCGTCCGCTTCTGGCCGAGGCTGTGTAAAAACGTTTTTCAGTGGGACAGGTACTCAAAACTGGATTGAAAATCGCGCTTCTACGCGAAATCCACATCTGCTGACGTGCCGATAAATTTAAGATTTAACGTAGACGCGCACACTTCAATTTTGGCGAAGCGTTTTTACACACTTTGGGCCGATAGCTGCCAGTTGTAATTACCGCGGTCCGCGCTTCCAGTCATTAGAAAGGAAAGCGGGCGCTGGTCCCGCCGCTCCGGCCACCCATACCGGGCCAACACCTGTGCTTGAGTCGCGACTTCCACATCAGACCGCGATTCTCTTGGGCGTGAAACCAACGCCATCTGCACTTTGCCCCGCTGTACCCTGTCGCTGAGCGTATAGCTCGGCGCCGTCAGCACCCGGAGCACCACGTTCGGCCACGCCGCCGTAAAGCCCGGCAAAATGTCGCGGATCACATGCGCCGCATACTCGTCTGGAACTCCCAGCGTTATCTGCCCGAGCGTGAACGCGACAAACAGCTACATCGAAACTCGCAGTAGGTCGACCTTTCCTGGCCTATTGCAGTGACCAGGGCTGGTGGCTATCGGTCACACTCGGCTGCCCACTCACTGCGATTTTTTTGCCCAGGCGCCGAAGATCATGTCTCCGATATAGATACCTTCAGATTGGGTGCGCTCATCGTCTAACCGCGCTTGCAGGGTTTCTATTTCGACCTCTTCTGCGGTGGCGACGCCGTGCGCAAGGATTCGCGGCAGGCAGGCTCGTACGATATGTCCCAGCGCGTACGGGCTGCTGGGTGTTTGTATAAGGCATTCTCCACGTACCGCTTCCACGGTTAAACCGGCCTGGGTAAAGATGCGATGAAGGTTGAAGCCGATATGCAGATCAGCCCCTTCACGCTCGATCATGTGTTGTATCCAGCCCTGGGCCCGTTTGTGTAGCGGAAATCCGTCCAGGCTCGCAGGAGCCAGAGTGGTGTCATGCTCTTGAAATACGAGAGTGCCTCCAGGCCGCAGGTGTTGCACAAGCGCTCGTACAGCAGCGACGGTATCAGCCTGATACATCAACACCCGCCGACCAACGATTGCGTCAAACACGACTCGGCAAGCCCGAGCAGATCGCTATCGATAAACGTAGGCTGGGCATGGTCCGGTGGCGCGATGCGTTGACGCGCAATGGCAAGTGCGCTGGCGTCGTGATCCGCACCAACCACCGCCCCGGTGCTGCCGACCAGGCGCGCAAGCAAGTACGTGACATCGCCAGAACCACAGCCGACGTCCAGTACGCGCATCCCTTCGCGGATGCCGGCATCGGTAAGCAGGCGCTCGGTGAAGTCCGGTGTGGTGTTCGACATGGCAAAGCTCCGCAGGCGTGCTGCAAATTTGGGTGATGGGAGTGGGGCTCCAATAATCGCGTTGGCGCCATGGGTGCTAGACGCAGACCTGCACATTCAGTGGGTGGTACCTAGCGTGGAGCAATAGACCCATCCGCTTTTTCTGCCGCAACAGGCGCGTAACTTCTGCGCACGGTAAACGCGAAAACCAGGCCGCCCACGTACATCAGTACGCCATAGATTGCGGCAGGGACAACCAGCGCATCGTCTCGCAACACCGTGCTGCCGATGACGATGGCCAGTGTGGCGTTCTGCATCGCCGTTTCTATGGCAATGGTGACGGCCTGACGGCGTTCCAGGTGTCCCAGTTTGGCCACTACAAAGCCGAGGATCAGCATCAGTACGTTGAGTGCCAGGGCCAGTGGTGCCACCGTGCTAAAGTTCTGTTCGAACAGGCTCCAGTTTTTCACCAGCGCGCCGACTACGATGATCGCGAAAGCCAGCGTCGATAGCCGTGTCGCCAGCGGTTCGAAGCGCTGCGCCGCGTGCGGCCAAACGCGGCGAGCCAGCATGCCCAGCGCGACCGGCAATCCGAGCATTGCGAAGACTTGAATCATCATGAAGCCAACCGGAAAGTCGATTTGCTGGTGCGCGCCCAGAAAATGCCCCATGGCAAGGGTCACAATCAACGGCAACGTGATGATGGTCATCAGGCTGGCGGCGGCGGTAAAGCTGAGCGCCAGAGCCACATCTCCGCGGGCGATATAGGTCAGCAGATTGGACGTCGTACCGGTCGGGCATGCCGCAATCAGCATAAAACCGACGGCGATTGCGCCCTGCAGTGGAAACATCGAGAGCAAGGCAAAACACACCAAGGGCAGCAGAACGAAATGGCAGGCGAAGCCGAGCAGGAATGCGCGTGGTTGTGCGGCGATCCTCCGGAAGTCGGCGGGCACCAGGCCCAGTCCGAGCGAAAACATGATTAATGCCAGCAACAGCGGCATCAGTACCGTCGCGAGTTGGTCACCAGACAAGGCAGTCTCCCAAGCGCCGTCGTTGGGGCGCGATTGTTGTGATCAGGGCGTTGAAGCGTGGGCGCAAGACGGCGCTGTCAGCTTCGGTTAGATGCCATATAGATGCTGCGCTTGGGCGTCGCCATCACCCGGCGTAGCAGGGGTTCGAAAAACTCCAGTGGCAGTGTATGTGCGGTCGGGTCGAAAGCCGCGGCATCATATTTTTCGCAAAACTCGACCGTTCGCTGGTACAGGTCAGGCAGGTGCGAAAAACGATCACGTGAGTGACGGTCCAGACCGAGGTGCTCGAAAAAATAATAGCCTTGAAACAACCCGTGGTTGGCAATCATCCAGTGATTTTCCGTGCTGACAAATGGCTGCAGGATGACCGCCGCCATGTCTGCGTGATTGTAGCTGGCGAGCGTGTCGCCAATGTCGTGCAGCAACGCGCACACCACGTACTCCTCATCTTTGCCGTCGAGGTGCGCCAGGGTCGCTGTTTGCAGGCTATGGGTCAGCCGGTCTACGGCGAAACCACCGTAGTCACCACTCAGCAGGCGCAGGTGGTCAAGCAGGCGATCGGGTAGTTTAAGCGCATGCAGTTTTTGCTCGTCTGCAGCTACGGGCGATTTTTCGGAACGAGGTGTTTGGGCAGCAGCGCTCTTTCATCGAGCATTTAGAGCAGTCTGTTTGCCGGGATCGAAAGATGATGGTGTCGGCTTTCGTGACATGTGAGCGCTGGTTCTTGAAGGCCCGCCACTCGCTACGCAGGGGCGTGCCCTGTGGGGCAACGATATTCCTGCGCTTCTTCACTCCATTGAAAATCACTGATCGAGAGGCTCTCGTTCTTACGCTCGGTTTTGTCCCAAACCGGCACATGCGGCTCGATGTCTTTTTCGTCGACCATCCAGGCCAACATCGGTGCGGTTCCATAAGCGGTATCGTCGATGAGCCGATCCGGCTTGATATCGAAGTGCTCTTCGACCCGCTCAATCATGGTCTTGGTGCTCTCGACCTCGGCGGTTCGATGAGCTGGCGTTGGTTCCACATCCATGATCACGCCATGCTCGACATCAATCAGGTAGTTCGTCGAGTACGCGAAGAACGCCGGGCCCCCTGGCGCTGCGGTCCAACGAGAAAGCGGATCAGTCAGTGACAGGCAGAACCAGCGATATGCCAGGTTCAAATGAGCCTCTTCGCACAACCTGCGTTCGGAGCGAATGCCGTAGCAGTAACCTACGATCAGCAGGCAAATCATCAGTTCAGGATCAATCGAAGGACGCCCGATTGGGCTATAAAAGTCGGCGAGGTAATGGCGTAGATCGCTTAGATCGAGGCATCGATCAATGTTGCGCAGGAGGTGATTGGCTGGGATGTGATCTTCAATGTTGAACGAGTAGAACAGTCTCTCTTGCCCACTCGACAATTGTCCCATCATGCTGCGAATCCCCCGCTGGCCGATGACCTGATTTTGCCGCAGGCCAGGCAGGAGATCTACTTTTTCAACAGAATCGGCGGGTTTCTGCCTGTCGTGACCGGCAGAAGTCGACCCAAACTCGGCCTTCACCGACCGCGGTTACGGCCAGAAACGGACACTTACGGGCGGACGGGGCCATTGATTGAGTGCAAATTTAGTAGATGCAAAAATTGAAGAGAAAATGAAGGCACTGCTGTGAGCAATTAAGAGCCGTTCCATCCGCACAAATCTGACAACTATTTACCGCTGAACTACGCTGCGATACGTACCACTGACCTGTATTTTGTGGAGCAAGGAACTGGCGCATGCTAAGCAGGTTGATCGCAACATTGTTGATTGTCTTAGGAATGTTCTGGTCTGTCCTCTTAAGGGCCGAAGACACTCCGAAACCGGTTGATGCTCCAGCCGTCGAACTGAAAATCGCCAATCGCAGCATCATGGTGTTCCGCGCTACGTTGCTGGGCGAAGCCCCCGAGGCCCGGGTCAAGAGGGCGAAAACCGTAATCAATGAAGCGCTGGATGATGCTGATGATTTGAGTGTCACTCTCGATTTGATTCAGAACAGTTATCTGGTGCTGCTGGGCGCCAAGCGTGCCTTTATCGTTTCGCCCCAGGACGTCGATGCTACTGAATACGAGTCGGTGCAGCAGGCCGCCGAAGCGGCAGCTGAAAAACTTCGTCAGGTGGTAGCCGAAACCCACGAAGCGCGCAGCTTGCGTCTGATTCTGCGGTCATTGGCGGCTGCAGGGGTTGCCACTGGTATTTTTTTTGCTCTGCTCTGGGGGATGGCGTATCTGCGCCGCAGGTTGCTGAGGAAACTGCCTGACTTGATGCATCGGCACACTCAAGCGTTGAAAGTCGGGCGTGTGCAGTTGATCGATACCAATTACCTCTATCCGTTGGTCAGTCGTTTGCTCGGGGTGCTGCGCTGGCTCGTCGTTTTGCTGCTCACCTATGAATGGTTAGGATTTGTCCTGTCGCGCTTTCCCTATACCCGACCCTGGGGTGAAAGCCTAAATAACTACTTATTGGAACTCGTCGACTATTTGCTGCAAGGCGTAGTCGGGGCCATTCCAGGCCTGGGCGTGGCGGTGGCCATCTTCTTCATTGCCCGGGGAATTACGGCTTTTGCTCGGCGGATTTTGCGGCGCATGGCGACGCCCGGTACTTTCAGTTGGCTGAATCATGAAACTCTGCAACCCACCCAGCGCCTGACTTCGCTGGCGATCTGGCTGTTCGCATTGGCCATGGCCTATCCCTATTTGCCCGGTGCCGGTACAGATGCCTTCAAAGGCTTGTCGGTATTGATCGGTTTGATGATTTCGCTCGGTGCCTCCAGTGTGGTCGGGCAGGCGGCAGCCGGATTGATCCTCACGTACACCCGGACCTTGCGTCCCGGGGAGTTCGTGCGCATTGGTGAATACGAAGGCACGGTTACAGAATTGGGGATGTTTACAACGCGCATCCGAACAGGGCTGGGGGAAGTGCTAACGCTGCCCAATTCGATGATCACCGCAACCGTCACCAAGAACTACTCGCGTACCGTGCAAGGCCCCGGCTATGTAGTCGATACGGTGGTAACCATTGGCTATGACACGCCGTGGCGTCAGGTGGAGGCGATGCTGCTGGAAGCCGCCAGGCGCACGCCGGGTGTTCTCGAAGAACCGCCCGCCCAGGTGTTCCAGACCGCTTTGTCCGACTTCTATCCCGAATATCGACTGGTGGCCCAGGCCATTCCAAGTCAACCCCGGCCGCGCGCAGTGTTGCTCAGCATGTTGCACGCCAATATTCAGGATGTATTTAACGAGTACAGCGTGCAGATCATGTCCCCGCACTATCTGGGCGATCCCAGCGAAGAGAAAAAGGTACCGAGGGACAAGTGGTTTACCGCACCCGCGCAAGAATCGAAGGAATTTGACGGCCATTGAAGGGAGTTCACACAATGCTTGAGTTTCTGCTTCATGCCTTGCGTACCAATCCGGAAATTGCGGTGTTCCTGGCCATCGCACTGGGCGTATTCATCGGTCGCATTCGTATCGGCAGTTTTCATCTGGGGTCGGTGGCGGGCGCTCTCTTGATGGGACTGTTGATCGGCCAGATAGGCCTGGAAGTACCGACCGGTTTGAAGTCGGTATTTTTTGTGATGTTCATCTACGCCGTCGGCTTCAAGAGTGGGCCAGAGTTCTTCGGCAGTCTCAACCGCGGCACGTTGAAGCTGGTGGTGCTGAGCGTAGTGCTGTGCGCAACCGCGCTGGGCTCGATTTTGTTGATGAACGCGATATTCGACTTCGATGCCGGTTTCACCGCCGGGCTCGGTGCCGGTGCGCTCACCGACACGGCGATCATGGGCACCGCCACCAGTTCGATCAATCAGCTGGCGATCGATGCCGCGGCCAAGGCGCAGCTCAACAGTCACATGGCAATTGCCTATGCGATCACCTACCTGTTCGGCACCGTCGGCCTGATCGTGTTTGTCGGCAGCATTGCGCCGAAGCTGCTCGGCGTGGATCTGCGTGCTTCGGCGCGGGAACTGGAGCTGGAACTGGGCATTGCCAAGGACGAGGAGGCGATCACCGTACCCTACACACGTATGGTGGTTCGCGCGCATCAGGTGGCGGGCAACAGTGCCGCAAATGGACTGAACATTACCGACTTTGAAAAAATGCACGAGTCTCTGACAATCGAACGGGTAGTACGCGATGGTCTGATTGTCGAGCGTGATGAAGGTTTGACCCTCAAGGCCGGCGACATCGTAGGGGTCTACGCCTTGCGTGAAGTCGTCGGCCCGCTGTCGCAATGGGTGGGGCCGGAGATCGACCATGCCGAATCGCTTTCGTTTCCGACCCGCGAAGTCGATATTGTCCTGACTTCACCGGAGTTTGCCGGCAAGACCATTCACCAGGCCAAATCCCGGCTTGAAAATACTCGGCGCCTGGGCTGCTTTATCATCTCCATTACCCGCCAGGGCTACGAATTGCCGTTGCTGCCCAATACCGTGTTGCGTCGGGGCGACGTGCTTAAGCTGACTGGCCGCACCGCCAGCGTCGAGGCACTGGCCAAGCGCTTGGGGCGGATTCGTGAGAGCAACTACAAAAGCGATATTGCCGTGCATACGCTCGGGATGGTCTTGGGTTCATTGCTGGGGTTGTTGTCCACGCATGTAGGGATGATCCCGGTGGAACTCGGCATCGGCGGTGGCGTGTTGGTCGCCGCGCTGTTTATTGGCTGGTATAACTCGCGCCACCCGGAAGTCGGCGCATTGCCGCCGGCCGCGCAATGGGCGTTCTCCGAGTTCGGCTTGACCGCCTTCGGTGCGGTCGTCGGTTTGCTTGCGGGCCCGGCGGCGTTCGCCGCCATGCGCGAGCAGGGCCTGGCACTGCTGTTGTCTGGCGCTGTGGTGACAATTGTGCCGCCGCTGGTGGCACTGTACTTCGGTCGTTACATCCTGCGCCTGCACCCAATGATCCTGTTCGGTGCCCTGGCCGGGGCGCAGACCGAGGCGGCGTCGATGAACAAGATCATCGAACAGTCCGGCAGCAACACCCCGGTGATCGGCTTTACCGTCTGCTACGCGATTTCCAACGTGCTGCTGGCGGTGTGCGGGCCGATCATCGTGTTTGTGGTGGCCGGCTGAGGGGCTGGCCTAGAAGCCACTTTCGCGCATGAACACCGCCATCACATGGGTGGCGCCGTCGGCCAGCAGGCTGCGGCGCTCGCCTTCGATTTTCAGGTGACCACGGGTTTCGCGCAGGGCCGGCAAGGGTTCGTCGAGCTGGATCAAGACCTGGAACAGCGCCGCACTGGGAATCAGCGAGTGTTCTGCGTTCGTGGTCGGCACCGGCCCGCCATAGCGCGAAGACAGCATGCGGTGAGACAGCTGGCTGGCCCGGGTGCTGCCGATCTGCAGCACATGCCCGCCAAGCGGCGTAGTCTGGCCGTCCGGGTAGAAACGCACGCGATCGCCAGCAGCCAGGCGGTGTACCTGATCCTGGGCGACATAGGCATCCACCTGCCAGCTACGCGGATCGATCAGGATGCCCATGGGCTCCTGACGACCGATCCACTGGCCGGCTTTCCAGTCGGGATTGACGTCCAGCCAGACCCCGGCGAAGGGCGTTTGCAGATTGAGCCGGGCGATTTCCGAACGGGCGGCCCGGGCTTCTTCGAATTGTACGTTGAGGCGCTGGCGGGTTACCGCATCTTCGGCGAGGCCGCCGGGATCGGCCAGCAGCCCGGACAATCGGGCTTCGTAGCTGCGCGCGTTGGCTTCACTGCTGCGCAGGCGTGAGGCGATGTCCGGCTCATCGAGCACCATCAGGGTTTCCCCGGCCTTGACCAAACCTTCGGAATGGATTGATTGCAGGCGCGCCGGGTAGGGCGCATAGACCCGCAACTGTTGCTCGGCGCGGGCCACGCCCACGGCGTCGATCTGGCTGCGCCAGGGCATTGCCAGGCTGATCAGCAACAGTGCCAGTGCCGCATAAAACAGTACTTTGCGCCGGGGCGGGACGCTCGCGCGATGTTGCCACCAGTGGCTGAGTTCGCGCACCACCGGCAGGGCGATAAACCAGGACAGTTCGACCATGAACAAAATGATCCCTAACAGTTTGAAGAAGAACAGGTAGACCGCCAGGGCAATCCCCAAGAACAGCACCAGGCGATACAGCCAGGTCACGATGGCAAAGGTCACCAGCAGCCGCCGTTGCCCGGTGGGAAAGGTTTCCGGCCATGGCTCCTGCAACCCCAGCAGGTTGCGCCGCAAGGTGACGCGCGCCAGCGCCGAGGAGCGCTCGTGCAGGTTGGGGAAGTCGAGCAGGTCGGAGAGGATGAAATAACCATCGAACCGCATGAACGGACTGGCGTTAAGGGCCAGCGACAGCAGCCAGCTGGTGGTTGCCAAGTAGAGCAGGGCGTTGCGCAGGGCGCCCGGATCGCAGATGGCCCAACCCAGGGTTGAGAGCCCGGCCAGAGACAGTTCGGTGACGATACCGGCCGAGGCGATGGCCAGGCGTTGTCGCGAACGGCTGAGCTTCCAGCTCTCGCCGGTGTCGGTGTAGAGCATCGGCCACAGCACTACGAAGGCGATGCCCATGTGCCCAACGCGCAACCCCAGCCGCGTCGCCACCAGGGCGTGCCCCAGTTCATGCAGAGTCTTGGCGACGATCAGCGCCAGGGCAAAACTGAACAGGCCCTCGGTGGAAAACGACTCGACCACCGCATGGGTAAACACGTCCCACTGCTGCAGGACCAGAATCACCCCGAGCAGGCTCAGGCTCAACACCAGCAGACCGGTGAGCGGATGGAACAGCCAGCCGAGCATCCCGGCCAGGCGTTGCAGCGGTTGTTGCGGGTGCAGCAGTGGAATGCGGAAAAACAGGTAGTGATGCAACCACCAGCGCCAGCTCAGCCAGCTGCCTTGTTCGCCCTTGGCTTTCAAGCGTTCCAGGGCTTCGGGGCCGGAGCGCAGCAACTGGTGCTGTTCAAGGAACTGGCGGAAGTCGAGGACCTGTTCGACCACAGGCTTGAGCGCGGTGCCTTCGGCAATCTGCTCGCTGATCTGCCGTGGCGACTGGCCCCAGCGCAACAAGCACTCGAATTCCAGCCAGCCAATGCGATAGAAGCGGTTTATGACTGTGTCCTGGATGACCCAGGCCGGTTCGCCGTCGCTGCCATCGGCCGCTTCGCTCAGGCGCAGGTCTTCACGCAGGGGCGGCAGGGGCAGGTCTGCGGGATCGTTCATCACCAGCCACTCCACGCCCGCAACGTCGCCAGCGGCCTTCGCAGTAAGTAATAACCGAGCATTACCCGCCCGCCATAGAGCTTGGCGGTGCCGTGCAGGCCGAGGCGCGCATGTGCAGGCTCACCTTCAATACTGGCCAGCAGGCGGTAGGCGACCACACCTTCATCGCTGGGGCGGGCCTGATAGCTGGTTTCGAGGATCTTGCCCTTGAGCGGAGTCAGCGGGTAGGCGGTGAGAAACAGGGTGACTTCGGCCCCTGGTTCCAGGGCGATGGCGTCCGCCACTGCCAGTTGAATCAACATGGCCGGCTGGCTCGGATCGGCCACCTGCATGATGCGCTCGCCAGTCACTACCGGCTTGCCCAGCCAGTCGTTGGGATCACTAAACACCGCCACGCCGGCCCGCGGTGACAGTACCTGGGTACGCTTGAGCTGGGCCTGAACCGCGGCCAGTTCCGCCCGGCGTTGTTGCGCGCGGCCTTCGAGCAGGGTCAGTTCGTTCTTGCTCTGGGGGTTGTCGAAGGCCCGCTGGCTAGCGGCGAGCAGCTCGGCGTCAGCCACCATGACTTCCTTGCCCAGGACCTCGGCGCGACTGCGCAACGTTGTTTCGTCGAGGACGAACAGCGGCGTGCCGGCGTCCACTGGCTGGTTGGGGCGAACCTGGATCTGTTCGATCACCCCGTCGATGGGCGAGCTGATGATCTGTGCCTGGCGCGAGACGATCTCCGTCGGCGCCAGGGCAGTTTGCCGCACGGGCAGCAAGAGCAGGGCGCCCAGCACGATCAGGCCCAACAGCAGTTGCTTGCGATTGGGCCACCAACGACCCAGGCGCCGGCGCCGGCTCAGCGCCGCCCAGCAGTAGCCCCAGGTGTTGACCAGGCCCTTGAGGTGCGGCCAGAACATCGCTGGCGGCTCCTGTTCCAGCAGCAGGATCAACAGGCCGAGACGTTGCCCACCACGGTCCTCGACCGGCACGCACCACAAGCCCGCCGGCCACCACTCGTTCCAGCCTTCGGCTATTTCCTCGGGTGCGCTGACCTTGTCCTGGCTCAGCCACACCGGCTCGCCCGCGGGCACCTGAGCCGCCAGCCAGCGACTGGCGCGCCGCAACCAGACCAGGTAAGGCGAATCCTCGCTGGGCCGCGCCAGACCGGAAACATTCAACAACTCCAGTGACGAATCGCGTTGGGCAAACACCAGTGCTTGATGAAACGGCAGCAGCGGGTACAGGTCGTTGGCCATGCTGAAGGCCAGGGCGGGCAGGGTTTCGGCCGCCATGGCCTTGTCACGCAGGGCATCGAGTTGCAGCAGCAGATTAGGGTGCGGCAGTGGCTCGTTCATGGTCATGGCTGAGCACTTTTCTGCTGCGCCGTTTCCTCGTTGAACCGTGCGGTGCCGCTCATGCCGGCCATCAGGTCGGGGTATTTTTCGTCGAGGCGTGCTTCGAGCTCGACGGTCTGGGCCACGGCATCGACCCGTGAGTTGATGGCGCTGACATGGGCCGGGTAGGTTTTCCCGGTTTCATGGATGCTGACTTGCAACGGCAGGCCGGGCTTGAGGGATTTGAGCAGGTTGGACGGTACGTTCAGTCGCACTTTCAGGGCGCCGTCGCTGACCAGGTCGAACAAGGGCGTGCCGGCGGTGACGGTCTGGTACGGCTTGACGTAGACCTTGGCGATGCGCCCGGAGAACGGCGCGAGCACGTGGCAGTAACCGCTCTGTGCCACGCCCATGGCCCGGGCACCCTCGGCCTTCTGCACTTCGGTATTGGCCGTGGACACTTCGATGTCGCCCACGGCATTGAGCTGGCGCAGTTGCTTCTTCGCTTCGAGGTTCTGTTTGGCCATGGCCAGTTCGGCCACGGCGACCTTGCTGCGGGCTTCGGCCTCGTTGCAGTTGAAGCGCGCCAGCACCGCGTTTTTGCCGACATGCTCGGCGAAGCCGGTCTTCAGCTCGCCGAGGGTGCCGGCCATCTGGCTCGACAGGGTGGTTTCCAGTTCCGCGGCCAGCAGCACGCGAATGGCACTGGCACCTTCCATTGAGGGGGCCATTGAAGGGGCCGACGGTGTGTCGTCGGCGTTGACGGGCAGGATCAGGCAGGCCAACAACAGGGCCCCGCAACGGGACTCAAGGGCGGTTTTGTGCATTCGGCGTTCCTTGCTGAGAGATGAGCAGGCGTTGCTGTTCTTGTTCGTTCAAGGTGCGCTGGATTTCCCGGGCCAGGGTCTTGACGTCGTGTTTTTCGATTTCAGTGGGCAGCACATCCAGGCCGACCGAGTTGTACAAGCGACCCCATGCCGCCTGAGCACTGGAGAACGCCGCTTCGCGCTGATAACGCGAGAGCAGGTAACGACCTTCGGAGCGAATCACTTCAAGCTCGGAACCCAGCGCGCCGGTCTTGGCCGCAGTGGCATAGTCGAGCAGGCTGCGATCGACCCGCAGGCTGTCTTCGGTGAACTCGACTTCCTGGCGCGCCAGTTGATAACGCAGGGTGCCGACCCGCACCTGGGTGAGGATCGCCATGGATAGCGCCACGCGGCGGGTATCGTCGGTTTCGCTCTGGGACTTCTGGGCGGCATTGAGCGACGGCAGTTGCAACAGGCGCAGCAGGTTCATCGAGACTTGCAGGCCGGTGGCGTTCCAGTCGTTGTTGTACAGGTATTTGTTGGAGTCGTAGCGGTAGCCGAAATCGACGCTGACGTTGGGCCACAGCTGCGCCTTGGCGATGTCCAGGTCTTTCTGGTTGACCCGCTTGCGGTACCACTCTTCCATGATTTCCGGGCGATGTTCGAGCGACAGCTGCTCCAGCTGCGCCATGCTCTGGCGCACCTCCGGCAATGGCGGGTCCGGCATGTCGGCGAGGACCATTTTCGCCCCCGGTGGCAGCGACATCAGCGCGGACAGCTCGGCCTGGGCGAACTCCAGGTCCTGGCGGCGCACGGTCAACAGGTAGATCGAGTCCAGCAGGGCACGCTGATAGGCGAGGATTTCCTGGCGCGGCAACAGGCCACGGGTCTCGGCTTCCCGGGCCGAAGTCAGGGCGGTGTGGGTGCGCATCAGCAGCTTGTCCACTTCCGGCAGCAGGCGCTGGGCGCCCAAGGCGCGCCAGTAGGCGTTGCGCACATCCTGCAGGACGTTCTGCGCGACTTTGCGCCGGCGTTCCTCGGCCATGAGGATCTGGTCGGACTTCTGCTGGGTGCGGTAGTAGGCCACGCCGAAGTCCAGCAGGCTCCAGCTCATGCCAAGGCCATACAATTCGCGATAGCGCTCTTCGGAAGTGGATGCACGCAAGCTGACCTGACGGTCTTCGATGCCGATCGAGGTACCGCCGGAGTCATTGTTGCGCCCGGCATAACCGGCCGAGGCGACCAGGCGCGGCAGCATTTCATGGCTGGAGACGTCGCGCAGGTCCGACGCGAGGGCGCTTTCCATCAGCTTGAGGCGGTAGTCGAGGTTGTATTTCAACGCCCGGGCTGCCGCTTCGTAAAAGGTGATCGGCGCGGTCACCGGTTCCTGGCCGGAATACATGCGCGTCTGGTCGGCAATGATCCGCTGGCGGTTCTCTTCGTCGGTAGCAGGCTTGGGCTCCAGCGACGAACAGGCACTGAGCAGCAGGGCAGAGGCGATAGCGGTACTGAGAAACCGGGTCGCATTTGTTGGCATGTTCAATCCTTTATGCTCTTCGTATCGATTCTGTCGAACACTTCAATTGCCCCGGCTGTCGGGACGCAGGCGTTGGGCGGCGTTGCGCAACTGCGCACTGAATCCGCGGGCCGGACGTTGCTCCTGACGCGGCTCCTGATGCTGCTCCGTTTGCGCTGGGCCACGGGTCAGTTCCGCCGGATCAATGGCGAACAGCGACGGATCGCTGAGCAGGCCGTCGGCACTCAGGCCGATGCGGCCGTGGCGACCGAGCATCCAGGTCATTTCCGTTTCGGCATCGAGCCTGCTCTGGCGCACCGCATCGGCAACGTACTGGCCCGGCACCAGGCCCAGGCCATTGCCGAGGGATTCGCTGAGGAATTCGCCGTTGGAGGCCAGGCGCAAATTGCTGCCATCGGCGTTCCAGGTCGACAGTTCCAGGGCCCGGGCGGCGCGTTCGACCACCGGGGTGACGAAGACCGCCGGCACCGGATCCGGCAGGAGCAGACTGCCGTTGCGGTTGCTCGTATCACGGTCGAAGAAATTACCCTGGGGTGCCGGAATGAACGGCGTGGCGACGTCCAGAAGGATCACCAGTTCGGCCTGGTCGGTGGCGCCGTTGATGTCACTGATGGTGTAGGTGAACACATCCCGCAGCACCTGGCCCAAGCCCGCGGCCGCGAGTACCTGCGGGTTGCTCTGGTCGATGGTGTAGGTGTAGCTGCCATCGGCGTTGAGCACCAGGGTCCCGTAGAGGCCACGGATCGGCTGACCGATCACGCCCGCCGTACCGCTGCCGTCCTCGGCGCCGGTGCGGATACCAACGACTTGAAGGTGATCGTTGCCATCCACGTCGCTGTCATTGGGTAGGACATTGCCGCTGGTTTGCGGCGCCCGGACCTGGTCACTGGCGGTGGCGCTGTCGTTTTGCGCCACCGGGTTGTCGTTGGCGCCCTGGATGACCACGGTCAGGCGCGCATCCGAGGTGGCGCCGGCGGTGTCGCGCATGCGGTAGGTGAAGGTTTCGCTGAGGGTTTCGCCCGCCGTGCGCAAGGCTTGGACGGTGGGATTGCTGTTGTCGATCAGGTAGGTGTAGCTGCCGTCGGCATTGAGGATCAGTTGCCCGTAGCGACCGGTCAACACTTGCCCTGCGCTGGCGGTCTGGCCGTTTTCGCCGGTGACGGACTGCACCTGTTTGCTTTCGCCATTGGCCACGCTGTCGACGTCGCTGTCGTTGCCCAGCACGTTGCCTGTGGCGTTGCTGCCCGGCGTGCCGTTGGCCACGCCGCCGGCCTCGATGGCGGTGGATTGGTCGTCCTGGGCGATGGGCGTGTCATTGCTGCCGTCGACAGTGATGCGTAGTTCGGCGACGCTGGTGGCGCCGAAGAAGTCGGACAGGGTGTAGCTGAACACATCGGTCAGGGTCTGGCCGCTCTGGCGCAGCGCCTGGACCACCGCCAGGTTGTTGTCGACCGTGTAATGCCAGCTGCCGTCGGCATTGAGCACCAGATCGCCGTAAAGCCCGCGCAGTGTGCTGCCGAGGGCGCCGCTGGTGCCGGTCCCGGTGATGCCGCCGGTGCGAATCTCGCTCACGCTGAGGGCATCGTCTTCGACATCGGTGTCATTGCTGATCACATTGCCGCTGGGGTCGATGCCCGGCTGGCTGTTGTTGAGGCCGCCGGCTTCGACCGCCGTCCCCGCATCGCCATTGGCCACCGGTGCCGAGTTGCGCCCACGGATGATGATGTGGATTTCCGCCAGATCGGTTTGCCCGCCACGGTCGGTGACCTGGTAGGTGAAGCGTTCGTTGAGGAACTGCAGCGGCCCAAGCGCCAGTACAGTGGGGTTGTTGGAGTCGACGATGTAGGTGTAGTTGCCGTCGGCGCCGATGATCAATTGGCCGAACAGCCCGTTGACCAGGGTGCCGTTGGTGTTGTCGGTACCGGCGTTGACTAGCCCCAGGCTGCCGCCCGCCGCTTCGGTACCGAAGCGGATACCTGTGACGACAAGACTATCGCCCTGGTCGACGTCGGTATCGTTGGGCAGCACGTTGCGGGTCGGGTTGATGGCGTTGCCCTTACCGTTGTCGGCTACTGCGAGGGCCACATCGTCATTCGCTACCGGAGCATCCCAGGCACCGTCGATGCGGATGCTCAGTTGGGCGATGTCCGTGGCGCCTGCGGTGTCGCGCATCCGGTAGGTGAAGGTTTCCACCAGGGAATCACCGACCTTGAGTGCCTGTACCGCCGCCAGGTTGTTATCGACCGCATAACTGTAGGTGCCGTCGGCATTGATCGTCAGGGTGCCGTACAGGCCACTGAGACTCTGGGTGGCGCCCAGGGTGGTGAAGGTGCCGCCGGCGGCTTCGCTGCCGGTGCGGATGTCGGTGACAGTCTTGGTGTCGCCGCTGTCGATGTCACGGTCGTTGCTCAGTACGTTGCCGCCAGGATTGACGCCTGGCGTGCCATTGAAGGTGCCGCCAGCCTCCACGGCCAAGGTGCTGTCGTCCTGGGCCAGGGGGTTGTCGTTGGCACCGACTATGACGATGGTCAGGGTGGCGTTGTTGGTGGCGCCGAACAGGTCGCGGATGCGGTAGGTGAAGGTCTCCGTCAGGGTATTGAGCGGTGTGCGCAAGGCCTGCACGCGCAGGTTGTCGTTGTCGACCACGTAGGTGTAGCTGCCATCGGGATTGAGCAGCAGGGTGCCGAACTGCCCCCTGAGGCCGCCGCCGAAGGTGCCGAACGTGGTGCCCTGGTTGAACTCGATGACGCTCAGGGTCTCGCCGTTGCCATCGACGTCGGTGTCATTGTTGAGCACGTTGCCGCTTGGGTTGAGCCCTGGCCGGTCGTTGTTCAGGCCGCCGGCCTCGGTGGCCAGGTTGATGTCGGGGCGGGCCACGGGCGTGTCGTCGCGCCCGACGATGGTGATGCTCAGGCTCGCACGGTCCTCGGCGCCACTGGCATCGATCACCGTGTAGCTGAACAGGTCGGCCAGGGTCTCGCCGAAGCGCAGGGCCTGGACCTCGGCCATGTTGTTGTCGAGCCGGTAGTTATAGCTGCCGTCGGCGTTGATCGTCAGCCAGCCATAAGTACCGCGCAATTCGCTGCCCAGGGTGCCCGCCGTGCCGGTGGCGAATTCGCCGCCGGTGCGTATGCTGGAAACGGCCTGGGTCTCGCCATAGTCATGGTTCGGCAGGTCGGCGGGTACTTCGCCACCGTCGACGTCGGTATCGTTGGTCAACACATTGCCGATCGGGTCCTGGCCCGGGCGGTTGTTGTTCAGGCCGCCGGCCTCGATGGCGACGGAGGCGTCATCGCCGGCGACCGGGGTGTCATTGCGGCCACGGATCAGCACGATGATTTCCGCCGAGTCGGTTTCCGGCACCGGCCCGACGCTGTCGCTGATGGTGAAGGTGAAGCGCTCCAGCAGCAGATCGCTGCCGGTGCGCAGTGCCTGCACGTCCGCATTGAGGTTGTCGAGTGCGTAGCTGTAGCTGCCGTCCGGGAAAATCGTCAGCGTCCCGTACAGGCCTGCGAGCACCGTGCCACCGATGTCGACCGCGATCGGCGTGCCGCCGTCACCGGTGCCGCCGGGCTGGATCAGGGTGACTGTCAACGGATCGCCATCCGGGTCGGTGGCATTGACCAGGACATCGCCGGAAGGGTCGACTCCCGGCGTGCCGTTATCGATGCCGCCGGCTTCCGTCGCCAGGCCCACCACCCGTTGCGCAACGGGTGGATCGTTGACCCCGTGCACGGTGATGACCAGCTGCGCGGTGTCGGTCAGGCCGTTGGTGTCGGTGATGCGGTAGGTGAAGACTTCGTTGAGGGTTTGTCCCGCCTGCAGTCCCTGGACAAGGGTGTTGGTGCTGTCGACATCGTAGAAATACGAACCGTCGGCGCCGATGCGCAAGGTGCCGTAGAGGCCGGTCACCACAGTGCCGTTGGCCTCGGTGGTGCCTGCAGTGACGCCGCTCAATACATCGATGGCCGGGTTGTAGGTGGCTTCGCTCTTGTTGATGACGCCATCCACCCGCAGCTGGGTATTGGGGCGGTCCGCCGAGTCGATGTCCTGGTCGATGCCGTTGCCACCGGCCTGGTCGATGGTGCCGGGCCGGCTAGGGAACAGGATGACGTTGCCGGTCGGGTTGCTTTCCGGCGTTGTGCCGTTGGTCGGGGCTGCTTGAGCTTCGGCGGCGTCGTCACTGGCCACCGGGTTGTCGTTGGCGCCCTGGATGACGATGCGCAACTGCGCCACGTCGTCGAGGCCGCCGGCATCGGTGACCCTGTAGCTGAAAAACTCGACCAACTGCTGGCCCGGACTCAGGCGCTGCACCGTCAAGTTGTTGTTATCGACTGCGTAGCTGTAGGTGCCGTCGGGATTGATGGTCAGGGTTCCATACAGGCCGATACTCGGGGTGCCCGCGCTCACTGGCAGAAATGCACCCGATGCGGCCTCGGCGACGGGCCGGATGCCCGTCACCGTGCGGGTTTCGCCGTTGGCAACGCTGTCGACGTCGGTGTCGTTGGTCAATACGTTACCGATGGCATTCTGACCCGGAGTGCCATTGGTAACGCCACCGGCTTCGATCGCGACGCCATCGTCATCCACGCCGACAGGGGTGTCGTTGGCGCCCTGAATGGTCACGGTCAGGGTGGCCGTCGAAGTGTCGCCAGCGAGGTCGCCGAGTACGTAGTTGAAACTGTCCTGCAGGGTCTGCCCGGTCAGGCGCAGGGCCTGCACCGTGGCATTGTTGTTATCGACCACGTATTCATAGGAGCCGTTGCTGCCCACCAGCAGTTGCCCATACAGGCCGTTGATCACCACCACCCCGGTAATGGGCGTCTGGATGCCAGCCCCGGGCCCCACCGAAACCACATGCAACTGGTCGGCATTAGTGGCGATGTCGACGTCGGTGTCGTTGGCCAGCAGGTTGCCCCGCGGGTCGATACCGATCACGTTGTTGTTGGTGCCGCCGGCTTCGAGGGCGGTGGCGAAGTCGTTGACCGCCACGGGTGCGTCATTGACCGGGTCGAGGATGATCTGCAGGGCGTCGGTATCGCTCAGGGCATCGCCTGCGCCGCCCGGAGAGCCGTCGCCATCGGCATCGCCATAGTTGCCCTGGTCGTTGCTGGTGACCGTCAGGGTATCGGTGCCGTTGAAGTTCGCGTTGCCCAGGTAGAACAGACCGGCCAGCGCGGTATTGACGTTGGCCAGGGTGCCACTGAGGGTCAGGGTCGCGGTATTGGCGCCGCCGACGGTGACGCCGGGCACCGTGGCGCCGAGGAACAACGTGCCATGGAGCACCTGCAAGGTCACCGTGACATTGCGGTCGTTGACGTTCGGGTCGCGGTCGACATCGATGTCCGCCACGCTGATGCCAGCGATGCCCAACGCCACATCTTCCTGGCCGCGCTGGGGGCCGGGCAGGGTATTAACCGGGGCGTCGTTCTGTTCGACGTAACCGGCATCGGCACTTTGCGTGGCGGCATCGCCCAGGCTGATGGTGATCTGGCCGAGGGTCCCAGCATCGGTGTCGACCCGTACACGCAAATCCCCCAGTGGCTGCGGGTAGCTGACCAGGCCGGGCGGCACGTCGATGCGGAACACGCCCAGGGGCAGCACGCCAAAGTGGTATTGGCCGTTGGCGTCGGTGACGGTGGTGAACTGCAGGTTGTCGGCGGTGGTGGCCAGGTTGCCGTCGAGCCCGGCCCAGGTCAGGGTCACGGTCTGGCCGGCCAGGCCGGCGCCGTCGGGGATGGCGCTAGCGGTGGGTGAGGCGGTGTCGTTCCACAGGGTCCCGGTGATGACGCCGAGCCCGGCGTTGTCGCGCAGGATGTACTGGTTCGGCCCGACGGTGCTGCCGGTGCGCTCGCCATTGACGGTACCGTCGACGCCGACAAAGTTGCCGCCCCAGCTGGTGAAGTCTTCAGGCAGGCTGCTCCAGGTCAGGGTCGCATTGCTGCTGGCGACGATGGCCGCGTTGGGCAGGGAGACCTGGTAGCGCACTTGAATCTGTGCGCCAACGTCCAGTTGATCGAAATTCACGCTCACACCGCCCGTGGTGCTGAACGTCACGCCAGCGGGCAGGTTGCCCGGGCCATAGGTGGTGCCGTTGATGGTGACGCTGACCAGGCTGTAGTTGGTGCCGCCGGCGAAGCTGTCGCTGACTTGCGCGTCGAAGGCTGGCAGGCCGCCGTTCTGGGTGAAACTCAGTTGCACCGTGGCACTGCCGCTGGTGCCACTGGGGTTCGGGTCGAAGGCGACGATCTGTTTGTCCAGGCCGCTGAAACTCGGCTCGACGATACGCTCCAGCACCGTGTCGCTGTTGGCGCGGCCCGCGCCGTCGACGATCTCGTGGGCGGAGACGGCCAATTGCGCACCGGCGATGTTGCTGGCGGTGTTGGTGACCCGTACGTTGAACTCCAGGGAGATGCCTTCCAGGTCGTCATCGTTGCCGTTGCCATTGACCACGTTGCCGAGGTTGAACGTCACCACCTGGCTGCCGTCGGCATTGGTGACGACCGTGACCCGGCTGGGGTCGAACACACCCTGGGGCGCCAGGCCCGAGAGATCGGGGGTAATCGGCAGCGCTTCCGGGCTGTTCTCGTTGCCATTGATGTCGAGGGTACCACCTACGATCAGGTTGGCATCGCTGACCAGGCCGCCGTTGGAAATGAAGGCGATGCGTAAGGCGTTGACCAGCGCATCGGGGGAGATGAACTCCAGGCCGTTGGCCAGGGTGATCTGGATCTGATAGTTGGGGTTGTTGCCCTCAGGCACCAGCACCACCACGCGGTAGCGGATCACTTCGCCGATGGTCACCTGCTCGGTAGGGGCGGTGGTCGGCGCCGGTGCGGCGGTGTCGGGCAGGCCACCGACCCGCGAGATCTCAATGGCCTGGGCCACCGGGACGATCAGCGTGGATATGTTGCGATAGTCATTGAGCGTGCCGCCGTTGAGCGGGCCATCGACCCCGGTACGCTCGCCGGCCTGCGGGCCGTCGAGGCTGGTCCATTGCACGGTGGCGACGTTGGCGAAATTCGACTGCGCGGCCGCCGAGGCATTCACCACCCCGGTCAGGCTCAGCACGATGCTGCCACCCTTGGCGATGTCGATGTTGGCACCGTTGACGGTGCGCAACTGGCCACCGACCAGTTCGAAGTCGACGCCACCGTTATTGGTTGCACCGTTCTGATAGAACACGCCGACCAGGGTCATGTTGTCGAGCTGGGTCGGCAGATTGTCGAGGAAACTGATGTCGAAGGCGTTGAAGTCGCTGCCACCGGCACCGTTGCTGATGGTGATGGTAAAACTGACCGTGTCACCCTGGTCGTAGCCGCCGACGCCGGCAGTGGACGTCAATATCTGGGAGACCTGCAGCGTCGGCTCACGGATGATCACGGTGGGCTGGCCGCCGCTAAGTGCGACGGTGCGGTCCACGGCAACGGCGCCATTGGGCGTGTCGCTGTCCGGGTCGGAGAAGACCAACTGCGCGCTGTTTTGCAGGGACAGGTTGGCCTGGTTGCCGATGACGTTGTTGGCTACCAGCTGCAGGCGGATCACGAAGGTGTTGTTACCGGTCTGGTTGTCCGCCGACACACTGGAAACACTGAAGGTCCAGCGCGCATCGGCGCCATCGACTGCGGTGCCGTTGAACGCACCGATCACCACGCTGCCGGCAAAGTCGGCACCCAGGGCGCCACTGCCGGCGCGGGTGGTGATGATCTGGTAACCCAGGCCGCCGTTGAAGCTGGTGTCCAGGCGCATGCCCGGTGGAATCAGGTCATCAATGCGCAGGTTCTGCGTGCTGCCTTCGGGCAGTGTCACGACGATGTCGTAGCGCATGCTTTCGCCGATCACCAGGTCGCTGCCGGTGGTGTGGCTGGCACTGGAATCGCCGTTGTCGAGGCTGCCGTCGGCGAAGACCTTGCTGATGACCGGCGCCGCGACCTGCTGGTTGGCCAGGTCGCTAAGGTCGGTCGGGGTGAAGTCGCTGCCGCCGTTGACGCTGGCGTAATTGCTCAGGGTCGCATTCGATTGCAGGGTACGGCTGGCTTCAATGGTGCTGCTGACCAGCACGTCATAGCTGATCACGACCAGATTGGCGCCGCTGGTATCGGCTGCGGTGCCGTTGCGCCCAGCGAGGAGAGTGGCCTGGCCGCCGGCGTCGAGGAAGGTGATTTGGTTGCCGGTCACGCTGTAATCGGTGCCCAGCACCAGTAACGTGCCGTCGCCCCGGTAAATCTGCAGGTTGGCCGCCGCCAGGCTGCCGCCGACAAAGCTCAGGCCGGTGGGCAGGGTGATGCTGGTGGTGACGTCGTACGCGCCGCCGCCGCCGGTGTTTTCCAGCGCCGTGACCAAGCGCAGGCTGTCGCCACCGTCGATGTTGACGATATTGCCGTCTACGGCCGCCAGATCAGTGACGCTGCCATTGAAGGACACTCCGGTGCTGCCCGGTGGGTTCCAGCTGCCGGTGGTGTTGCTGACGCTGCCATTGGTACCGGAGACCACGCCGTGCTTGATGTTCAGCACAGGCTCGGCCACCGACACAATGGCCACCACATCCGAGGAAATTAGCGTGCGGTCGGTGAGGGTGGTTTGCTGGGTCGATTGCGCGAGCACGTCGAGGGAGCGCTGGTCGGCGAACGGCTGATCGCCCACTCGCACGCTGAAACGGATGACGATGCGGCTGCCCGCGGTGTCCTGGGTGGCAAAGCTGCCGAAATCGAACACCAGCGAGTTGCCGACGCCGCTGGTCACACTGACCACGCCGCCGGCATTGGTACTGCCGGGGCCGATTTGCCACTGGCCGACATCACTGCCCACGGTCCAGGCGATGCCAGTGACGTCGAACAGCGGCAGCGGCAGGTAAGCGGTGAGCTTGAACTGTTCATAGTCGCCGGTGACCAGGTCGTAGCTGAGCTCGAAGGTCACTTCATCGCCGGGGCGCAATTCCCCGGTGGCCGGCGGCGTGCCGTTGTTCACTTCGACCAGGTTGATGTCCACGGTGCTGGTGGGGATCACGCTGGTGGTGGCGGAGGTGTCGGTTTCGCTCTGGCCGGTGAGGTTGAACGGGTCTTGCAGCAGGGTGCCGTCGACCACCGCCGAGTTACCCAGTTCGTCGCCTTCGTTGATGTCCGGCTGCGGGTTGCCCGAGGGCGGCTTGTAGGTCTGGCCGACGATGGCCGAATAACTCAGCACCGCCAGCACCGCGCCTTCGATGCGGTCGTCGAACGCCAGGTCGCCGTTGAGCCAGCCGCGCACATTGAAAAAGGCATTGCGCAGGGACTGACCGATATCGAAGGCCATCGAGGTGCTGCCATCGGCGTTGTTGACCACCGTGGTGACCAGCGCGATGGTCTGCGCGACGCCGTTGATGGTCACCGTAACGGTGGGTGTGCCGCTCAGGGCCTGGCCGTCGCTGAGCTGGTCGCGCACGATCAGTTGGCCTTCGTTGAAGAAGTCCTTGCCGAAGGCGAAGTAGTCGGAAATCGCCAGGTCGAGGTTGTACTGCAACGTATCGCCGGGTGTGATGCCGCTGTGGCCGATGTCGGTCTGCAGCGTCGCGGTCTTGAGCAGGGTGATGGATTTGGCGATGAACTCGGTGGGGCGCCCAGTGCCGCTGAAGTCGATGGTGGTGTTTGGTGCCGTGACGTCCCGGGAGTCCAGCGGCACCCATTGACCGCTGCCGGTCGGGGCGCCGAGGGTGATGGTGACCGCATCGCCGGTGACCGGGTTGATGACCGGTGCACCATTGGCATCGACTTCCGGCACATAGAACGCCACCAAGGTATCGGTCTTGCCCGTGAGGCTGGCGTATTCCACGGTGAAGGAGTTGATGTAGACATTGTCGGCGGCAATCAGCGCGGCGATTTCCGTCGCGTTGGTTACTACCCTGCCGTCGTGCAGAGTGATCGAGGTCAAGCGTCCGCCGGCGGCGGGGGTAATCGCGGTGACTTGCACGTTGTCCGGTAGCGGCTGGGTAATCACCACGTTCGACAGAGTTTGGCCCGGGGCCGGCGTCGCGGTCAGCGTCAGGGTGCGGCCAAAGTTGGGGCCAGTTGCGGTTTCGCCCTCGGGAGTGTTGAGGGTTTCATTGAAGGTAATGATGGTCGGATGCACCACGAACGCAGCGGTACCGGCCTGGATCAGGCTCGGATCGTTGAGCGGGTTGTCCAGGGCATCGTTGCCGAACTGGAAGCCGCCGCTGGCGCGCAGGCTCAGGTCGGGGCTGCCGTCGGAGAAACTGGTGTCGGCCAGGTTGCTCAGGCTGGCGTTGATCTGCACCGAAATCACCGGTTGCTGGTTGGTGACGCTGGCAAACGGCAGTTCAATGACCACCAGTTGATCGCCAGGGCGCATGCCGTAGGTCGATGCGTTGATGATCAGGAAGTTGCCGTTGGCGTCCTTTGCCAAAGGATGGGTGGCGTTGCCGGACGCATCGAAGGTCACCAGGTGGGAGATCAGGTTCTGTCCCAGGTAAGTGGCGGAGATGAAGTTCACTCCGTCGTCGCCGTCCTTGCCGGTGGTCGGGATCGCAAGGTTGATGAAGGGCGCGAAACCGGTCTGGGTGGAGGTGTTGCTGAAATCCACGGTGAAGCTGAAGTTATCGCCCAGCAGTACGTCGCTGCCAGCGGTGGGCAAGGTGGTGGTTGGTGCGGCGTCGGCGAGCAGGCCGTCGAAGCCGGCCATGGCGAAGCTGCTGATGGCGATGCTCTTGTCGATGTCGCCGACCCGGGTTTCCAGGGTCCAGTCGCCACCGGCGCGGGTGTTGCCGGTGTCATTGCTGGAAGCGGCCACGTCGGCGCCGGTCCAGCGCGCCAGTTCGGCGACCAGGGTTTTACCGGCCGCCCCGGCACCGACGTCGCAGCCATAGAGCTGGATATCCGCGCCCTGGGTCAGGTTGTTGCGCCATTGTTCGAGGGTCTGCCCGAGCTGGGCGACGTTATCGGCGGTGACGGTGCGGTTGCCAAGGGTGAATTGCCCGGCGGCACCATGGGACATGACCTGGATCGAATCGACCTTGCCCAGTTGCGCCAGCGCCGCGGAGATCGCTGCCAGGCCGTCTTCGCCCGGATTGACCACGATGGCGGTGACGTTACCAGGCAACTGGGCGACCAACTGCTCTCGGTTTTCGATGCGGCTGTCGAGCACCAGTAGCGTTCGAGCAGCTGACGGCGCCGGTTCAGTGGCCGGATGGCCCTCGTTTGGCGTGGCATGGGGAACATCGACTGCGGCCGGGGCAGGTGGGGTACCGGCCGGATCATTCTGATGCTGATCCACGGCAGCAGAAGCCGCTGCGCCGTCGAACAGAATTCGGGGCTCCAGTGCGAGCGCCTGACTTTGCGGACGCAAATGAGAGCTGGAAAAACCACGCCGCGACTCTTGCATACTGAATCCCTCAAGACAGGGTGAACTCATCCATTGACACCCTCCCCACTATTGGGGACAGGTTCAGCGTAGGACTTTTCCTCGGTATTTCCAGATTTTTCAGCGATGATCGGACGATGTGCCCACGCTCTAGCCCCGGGTTAGAGCGTCCGGGATGTCAGAAGCGCCAGGTGGCTCCACCGCCAATGATGTGCAGGGCCGAATTGCGATAGGTGCCTGACAGTGTGTCTCCTGAGCGTGATTTGGTTTGTTCGACGTCCATGTCACCCATCCAGACCAGGGTGTAGGCCGCATGCAGGTCCAGCCCCTCATCGACCTTGTAGTTGATCCCGGTGGCCAGGCGCCAGGCGTCCCCCATGGGGTTGTCGACGGTGCGGTCCTTGTCGTCCACCGCTGAACTGTCGTAGCCAAGGCCCATGCTCCAGCGCAGCTTTGAGCTCGCTTGGTATTGCGCCCCGAGGGAGGCATGCCAGGTGTCTTTGTATTGGCGATCGGCGGTACGGTTGACGTCGGCGGCATTGGCGTCGACCTCTACACCAATGTCGCCAAACTCGCTCCAGTCCTGCCAGCCGAGGCTGCCCAGCAACTTCCATTGCGGGTCGAGATCGTGCGCGATGCTCAGCAGCACAGTCTGTGGCACCGACATGTCCAGCTCCAGAGAATCGACATCCAGACGACGCAATGCGGCGTTGATGATCGGGTTGTCGACCTTGCGCACGCTGGGGCTGTCTTTGAACTCCAGGTCGATCTTGCTGGTATAAGCGAGACCAATCTGTGTGCGTTCGCTCAGCCGATAGAGCAACCCGAAGTTAATCCCTGCACCGACATCGGTGTCCTTGTATTCAAGCTGGCCATCGGGACTGTCTCGCAACCCCAACAGGTTGTTGTTGATCGCTGTTTCGTTGCGGTAATAGGCGTACATGATGCGTGGGCCAATGCCGATGGACAGGTCGTCGGTGAACTTGTGCGCAAGCGTCGGCTGGAAGGACACCCCGATGATTGCCGCCTCCTGGTTGAAATAGCGGCCAGCCCAGTCATCGTCGTAATCCAGCGCCAGGCCGAAGTTGCCGTACATGCCGAAGCCGATGGCCGAGCGTTCATCAATCTGGTGGCTGATAAAAAAACTGGCCCCAGGCAAGTATTGCAGTGCGTTCCCGCCTTCATTGCCGTCGAACTGGTTGTGGCTGTCGCGAGAGAAGCTGAGATCGCCAAGAATGACCTGCGCATTGGCGCTGATCTGGGTGCCCGACAATTCCGTGAGGCCTGCCGGGTTGCTCATCAGTACGCTGGGGTCTGTCGCCAGCGCAGCGGCTCCCGCGTTGGCCAGGCCGTTGCCTTCCTGTCCCGCCTCGTAGATCAGGATGCCACCGGCCCAGGCATTGACAGTGAACAGACTCAAACCGAGAGCCAAGGCTGATAAGTGAAACCGGCGCGTCTGGTTGTTTCGATACATTGCGCGTCCTCTGCAAAAGCGTCAGGCAATGAGGGGGAGACCCATTGCCGAACGCCTAAAGCTCCTGCCGGGAAATGAGCAACAGTGCTGCACTTGCTTGATCTAACCGCCTCACAGGTAACGGACAGTTGCGCAAGACAAACCTGTTGACCGAATCAAGCACTACTTGGTTTTGAGTTGTTTGTATGAATTGACGATGTCTTGCGCCCAGATATCGAGCACCGCCTTGAAGTCTTTGGCTTGCACGACCTCTGAGGAATTTTCCAGATCAATGCCTGCGCCTTTGCGAACCATCTTGGCAACTACCTTGTTGTCGCCACCATCGAGAAACGCGGCTTCAGTGGCCAGGCTGGTGTCCTGGTCGCGGATGCCGGTCGCCGCACTGACGCCGGCAGCGACCAAGGCGATCGGGATAATCTCGTAGGGACGCAGTCCCTTGGTTTTGGCGCTGACGGCTGTAATGGCCGGACGCACAACCAATACGCCCGGCCCCGGGCCAGTAGCCAGCGGAAGCTCCCTGGCAAACGCATTTTTCAAGGCCTGATCGTAATACTGCGTAATGCCATTAAGGCTGCTCTGCGGGATTTTCTCGGTCGCTTGTGGTTGGGGGTACAACTGGCTACGTTCGACGTAAACGCTGGTAAAGCGACTCACGTCCACTTTCGGGTCAATCCAGCGCATGACGTCCGCACCGGATGGTGATTTCTCCTCTTTCAGAACGCTGTAGTCCTTCAAAAAGCCTGAGTAATGCTCAGGATCGACGTAGGGACTGGCACAACCCGCTAGCGCCAGGGTCAATACACATGCTGCGAACGATTTCATCTGCATAAAAGCTCCAGAGGGATCTGTGAAGGCCAAAAGAAGCGTCGTCGGCAAGTCAGAATGACGGCAGCTTTTCAAGCGCTGCCGTTTTCTGAGAACGTGTTCTATGGGCGGTACAACCCCTTAAAGATTGATCCGTTATGGCGTCACGATGTTGAACCAGAAATCGAAGTTATCCATATAGGACACCAGCTCTTCCAGCTTGCCTTGCGCCCCGTCTATCTTGATATCCCCCGAGGCCAGCGCATCTTTCAATGACGTCTCTTTCAGCACGATCTTGTTCAGCGTGTCGCGGGTCAGGGTCACCTTCGCATCGGCATCTTTTGCTTCAACACCTTCGGTGTGGTTGAGCACGCCATTCTCCATCTCCACCGAGTATTTCTGTTTGAGGTCGGTGAAATCGAAGTTGAGCGATAGACGTTTGCCCTCGGCTTTTGGCCCGTTCAAGCGCATGGCCAGGAAGTCAAAGAACAAGTCCAGATCCATGGCCCGCACCGTATCCGGGCTGGCAGTGTCGGGTGTCGGCAGCTTCATCACGCCTTCGCGCAGTTCCTTGGCGCCGGTGAGATAGAAGTTGCGCCATGGCCCGCTCTCGGCCTGATACCCCAGTTGCTCCAGGGCATCTGCCTGCAGGTTCTTCGCGGCCTGGTTGCTCGGGTTGGCGAATACCACGTGGTTGACGACTTCGGCGACCCAGCGGAACTCGCCCTTGTCGAAGTACTCCTTGGCTTTCTTCAGGACAGCCTCTTCGCCGCCCATCATCTCCACATAATGCTTGCCACCTTCTTCCGGTGGCAGTTCATTCAACTGCGCCGGGTTACCGGTAAACCAGCCCAGGTACAACACGTAGGTGGCCTTGACGTTGTGGTTCACCGAACCGTAGTAGCCACGGTTGGAGAATTTGTTGGCGATCTCCTTAGGCAGTTTGAACTGCTCGGCGATCTCGACCATGGTGTAACCCTTGTTGATCATCCGCAGAGTTTCGTCGTTGATGTAGCGGTACATGTCGCGCTGTGAAGACAGCTGCTCGCGCACCTCCTTGTTGCCCCAGACTGGCCAGTGGTGCATGGCATACATGACCTGGACATCATCGCCCCACAGTTTGAGCGCCTCGTTGAGGTACTTCGACCATGGCAGCGGTTCGCGAATCTTCGCGCCGCGCAGCGAATAGGTGTTGTGCAGGGTGTGGGTGGAGTCTTCGGCGGTATTGAGCGCTTTCTTTTCCTTGATGTAATAGAGCATCTCGGCGGGCGCCTCACTACCAGGCGCATACAGGAACTGGTAGGTCAGGCCGTCAATGATATGGGTTTCGCCAGTGGTCTTGATGATGTCGGTCGGTGGGATCAGCGTCACCGTGCCCGCTGAGGTCGTGGTGCCCAGTCCTGCACCCAACTGACCGGTCGGAGCGGGAGGCAGCAGGTTGCCGTACATGTAGCTGGCACGACGACTCATGGCCGTGCCGGCCATGACGTTTTCGGCTACCGCATGCTCGATGAATCCAAGGGGGGCATAAACCTTCACCTTGCCGGCTTTCACATCTTCTTCATTGATTACGCCGCGCACACCACCGTAGTGGTCAACGTGACTGTGGGTGTAAATCACCGCCACGACGGGCTTTTTCGGCCGATGCTGATAGTAGAGATCGAGTGCCGCCTTGGCGGTTTCGGCGGAAATCAGCGGGTCGAAAATGGTGATCCCATCCTTACCCTCGACGATGGTCATGTTCGACAGGTCGTAGTTGCGGACCTGATAGATGCCGTCTGTAACCTCGAACAAGCCGGAAATGTTGATCAGCTGGGACTGGCGCCAGAGGCTGGGGTTGGTGGTGTCTGGAGCCTCTTCGCCTTCCTTTATAAAGGCGTATTTGGCGGGGTCCCAGATGACATTGCCCGAGCCGCCTTTGATAACCGCCGACGGCAGAGGCGCGATAAAGCCTTTATGCGCCAGCTCGAAGGACGTCTTGTCGCTGAACGGCAGCTCCTTGAGCAGCGCGTTGTTAGCCGCCTTGGTGGCTTCGGATGCGGGTTTTGGTTTCTCTGCATCGGCTGCAAACGCGTTGGTGGCCAGTGCAATGGCTGCAACGAGTGAGCAAAGAGTCCCGGCTACTTTGAAGGGGCGCCATTCGCCTTGAGTGCAGGCTAGCTTCGTCGATTGTATCTTTTGATCCATCTTCCAGTTCCCTCTAGTGGCAATGCGCTATACCCAAAGTGGTAATGGCAGGTTCAATAGAAAGTAGTAGAAATCAAAAAAATTTCGAGTGATACAGGTCAAGTCAGGCTATCGAAAGTGGAATAGATGTGGGGAATTTACGGACTAAACCGGTAATACGAATAGCCTGGTTTGAACGGCTACTTTTGGCCCAGAGTGTGTAAAAACACCTTCGCGAACCCTTGCTATGATTTCTGAGGATTTCATCGCAGGGATCGCCCATGAAGCGCTTTATCCAAGGTGAACATCGAGGCCAAGGCACCTTACTTCCCGAGAGCCTCGACGACTACGTCAGCGATACCAATCCGGTGCGCGTAGTCGACGTTTTTGTCGAGGAACTCAACCTGGTTTCCTTGGGTTTTGACGGTGCTATTCCGGCTGACACAGGCCGTCCCGCTTACCACCCCGCAATCCTGTTGAAGATACACATCTACGGCTATCTCAACCGCATCCAGTCGAGCCGACGTTTGGAGCGAGAAGCCCAGCGAAATGTCGAACTGATGTGGTTGACCGGGCGTTTGATGCCGGACTTCAAGACCATCGCCAACTTCCGAAAAGACAACAGCAAGGCCATCCGAGGCGTCTGTCGCCAGTTCGTTGTGCTGTGTCAGCAGTTCGGATTGTTTGGAGAAAATCTGGTCGCCATCGATGGCAGTAAATTCAAAGCAGTCAACAACCGCGACCGCAATTTCACCAACGCCAAACTAAAGCGACGAATGGAAGAAATTGAATCGAGTATCAACCGTTACCTGGCGGCACTCGATGCTGCTGATCGGCAAGAACCAACAGCTTCCGAGCCCAGCGCCGTGCGGCTGGAAGAGAAAATCGCCAAGCTCAAAACTCAAATGAAGGAGCTTCAAGCGATCGAAATCCAGCTCAATGAATCGCCGGATAAACAGGTCTTACTGACCGATCCAGACGCCCGCTCCATGATGACGCGCGGCACGGGAATCGTCGGCTACAACGTGCAGACAGCGGTCGATACTCAGCACCATTTGATCGTTGCGCACAAGGTGACCAACGTCGGTTCCGACCGAGATCAACTCAGCTCGATGGCCAAGCAGGCCCGCGAGGCGATGGCGTCAGATACGTTGTCGGTGGTGGCTGATCGAGGTTACTTCAAAAGCGAACAAATCCTGACCTGTCACAATGCAGGCATCACCGCCTATGTGCCCAAGCCGATGACCTCTGGAGCCAAGGCTGACGGGCGTTTCAATAACGATGCCTTCGTCTATGACGCGGCAAAAAAAGAATACATTTGCCCGGCTGGAGAGGCGCTGATTTGGCACTATTCCTACGTTGAAAAAGGCTTGAAGCTGCATCGTTACTGGAGTTCAAAATGCCAGGGCTGCGCGTTGAAATTGCAGTGCACACCGAGCACGGAACGAAGAGTTCGACGCTGGGAGCATGAGGAGGTATTGGAGGAGATGCAGCTTCGGCTGAGCAAAGCACCAGAGATGATGCGAGTCCGAAAACGGACTGTTGAGCATCCCTTCGGGACGCTCAAACAATGGATGGGTGCAACGCACTTCCTGACGCGAAAGCTGGCCGGGGTGAGCGCGGAGATGAGCTTGAATGTGCTCGCCTACAACTTGAAACGGGTCATGAAAATCATCGGTACCCATCACTTGATGAAGGCGATAACGGCCTAAAAACCGGCCTATTTTTACGTCTCCCGATGATCTGGCGCGTTGCTGGGGCGGTTTAGCTCATCAGGAAGGGACATCGTGCCTTGATCAGGCTACGAAGCCGGACAGCCACTCAGCCTTGAAGATCGAAACGGGATCTAGCGTTTTTACACACTCTGGGCCGTTTTCTGCCCGTCTCTTAAGGCGGAAAACGACCCAAAGCAGCCGGTCGTGGGCCATACGAATATGCGCAAGTTAGATCTCGTAATCCGATGCGGCCGATTACTGCCCTGACGACTGTAATCGCCCCTCTAATTCGGTTCCCGCCGTGGATCGACGCGTGGTAAGCGTCGCCGATCGAGGAACTAAACGGTTCTGACTGCCAAAGCTTTTTGCCGACGATACAGAATCGTCGTCGCCGTGAACCCGCACACCGCCGCGAACATCATCCAGTAGGCGGGTGATGCCTTGTCGCCCGTGGCCTGGACAAGCAGTGTCGAGATTGCTGGGGTAAAACCGCCAAACACCGCGGTGGCCAAACTGAAGGCCAGTGAAAACCCGACTACACGCACGTTCTGTGGCATGACTTCGGTCAGTGCCGCGACCATGGCGCCGTTGTAAATGCCAAAGAAGAACGAGAAATACAGCAGAACAGCGAGCAGTCGTTCGAAACTTGCCGCCTCTGCCAGCCAGTGCATGGCGGGATAGGCGGTGAAGATGCACAGCAACGATATCGCCAGCAACAGTGGCCGACGGCCAATGCGGTCGGAGAGGGCGCCGCCGATAGGCAGCCAGATAAAGTTGCTGATGCCGACCAGCAATGTGACCACCAGGCTGTCGGTGGTGCTCAGGTTCAGTACTGTCCTGCCAAACGTCGGTGTGTAGACCGTAATCAGGTAGAACGTGGTGGTGGTCATGGACGCCAGCAATCCGCCCGCCAGTACGGTGCGCCAGTTGTCACGCATCGAGCGAAAAACTTCGCGAGTGGTTGGGCGATGGCTGCGAGCAGTGAAGGCAGCGGTTTCTTCCAGTGAACGGCGAATAATGAAAATGAACGGGATGATCACGCAGCCAATGAAGAACGGAATACGCCAGCCCCAATCGGCGATTTCAGCGGCTAGCATCGTGGCATTGATCGTATAGCCCAACGCGGCCGCGACGACGATCGCCACCTGTTGGCTGGCCGATTGCCAACTGGTGTAGAAACCGGTGTGACCGGGGGTGGAAATTTCCGCCAGGTACACGGAAACACCGCCCATTTCCGCGCCGGCGGAGAAGCCCTGTAGCAGCCTGCCCAACAACACCAGAATCGGTGCCGCCACGCCAATGGCGGCGTAGCCCGGCACCAACGCGATCAATACGGTACCGGCGGCCATGATCGACAGCGTCACGATCAGCCCCTTGCGACGGCCCACCTTGTCGATGTACGCCCCCAGCACGATGGCGCCTAACGGACGCATCAGGAACCCGGAGCCGAATACCGCGAAGGTCATCATCAGCGAGGCAAACTCGCTGGTGGCTGGAAAGAAGGTCTGGGAAATGTAGGTCGCGTAGAAACCGAACAAAAAGAAGTCAAACTGCTCGAGAAAGTTACCGCTGGTGACCCGCAAAATGGCGCCCAATTTGGACCCCTTGGTTCGGGTTGTTGCCGTTGTCGTTTTCATCATGGCTACCGTTATGCTCACTATTGTTTTTGGAATGAGTGCTTTAACCGTCAGTCGCTGCCGGCGTTGATCGGGTTGGGTTGACGTTTCTCGATGGCGTGTTTGAGCAGCGCTGCGCTGCGGAAGATTCCATGGGCGAATTTGCTGTAGGGCATGGTCAGGAAAAACGCCATGACCAGGCCGAGATGAATAGCCAACATCAAGCCCAAGGCGCTGGTTTCACGCAAAGCCAGTAGCGCCAGGCCGCTTGCGCTGACCAGAAACAGCAGCGCGATGAAGCCGCGATCCATGGGTTTTTGGTTCTCATCGCCGTGCGCAGGGTTGCGACGCAGGTTCAGCCAAAGAAGACCCGCCGGGCCGATCAGCAGGCCGATGCCACCGGCAATACCCAACATCACCGGCAAGCTGAAGATCGGATAAGGCGCCGACCACTTCAGCAGATAGTGAAAGAGTGTGGCGACACTGGTGGCGGCGAAGCACAGCATGAAACCGTAAAAGGTGAGGTGGTGGAATCGACGTCGCCACAAGGTGAATTGATCGTCGGCGTTGTTGCACCCTTCGCCATGGCCGCCGTCCAGGTACTTGAGCTTCGCGACGTTGGCCGTAGCCTCCAATGCAGCGGAAGTTTTCAACGGCAGTGGCGCTGCGACCGGTGAAACGTTGCGCCAGAAACGCCGCACACCCATGGTCAGGGCAAGTACCGCAAAGCCGAACACTGAGCCAAACATCAGCGCCAGGGTGTTATGCGGGAAAATCTTGTAGAAGTTGCCACTGGGAATGGCCGTGAACAGGTTGCCCATGAGCATCAGGGTCAGGCATAAAAACAACGCCAGTCCCCCACCGGAAGCCAGCGCCAGGGTCAGGCCGTTGCGCTGATACAACCTGCCCATCACTTGCGGCCAGGCGTATTCGGCGTAAGTATCCAGGCGCACTTTGGCCATGGCTGTGGGTATGTTGACGGCGAATTCGTGTGGGGCGGCGTACTGACAGGCGTGCAGGCACGCGCCGCAGTTATGGCACAAGTTCGCCAGGTAATGGATGTCGGCCTGAGTGAATTCCAGGCGCCGGGTCATCGCCGGAAATACCGCGCAAAAACCCTCGCAATAACGGCAGGCATTGCAGATGGTCATCTGCCGCTGGACTTCACTTTCGTCAAGATTCAACACCGGGATCAACCCGCCCGATGCTTGGGGATCAAACAGTTGCATGTCGAGACTCCGTGTTTACAGATGAAACGCCAAAGCCCACCGAAGCGGCCGCCTGCACGCCAGCGATGCGGCCAAACGCGGTACCGATGGCCATGCCGATGCCAGCGGTGTAGCCCTTGCCCAGAACATTGCCGGCCATCATTTCTCCCGCGACGAACAGGTTGGGGCTCGCTTTGCCGTTGAAATGCACGGCAGCGGTTTCGTCGGTGGCGAGGCCGAGGTAGGTGAACGTGACACCCGGTTTAAGCGGGTAGGCGTAGAAAGGTGGCTTCACCAATGGCCGCGCCCAATGGGTTTTGGCGGGCGTCAGTCCTTGGGTGTGGCAGTCGTCCAACGCCGTGTGATCGAACGTGCCAACGCGGCAGGCGCTGTTGTAGTCCTCGACAGTCTTGACGAATTTTTCTTGAGGCAGCTTCAACTGGCGGGCAAGGTCTTGCAGAGTATTGGCGGTGGTTCCGGGAAAGACCGGCGGCATGAAGCGGCCGATGGCTTGTTGATCGATGATCGAATACGCCTGCTGACCGGGTTGTCCAGCCACCAGACGCCCCCAGATCGCATAACGTTTCGGCCAGAAATCCTCACCTTCGTCGTAGAAGCGTTCGCCATCACGATTGACCACCACACCCAGCGATACGCAGTCGATTCGGGTGCAGATGCCGCCGTCGTAGAGAGGCGCGCGGGCATCAATCGCGACCATGTGTGCTTGCGTCGGATCGCCGATCACATCTGCGCCAAGGTCGAGCATGCGCCGTAGCAAAATGCCGGTGTTGAATCGTGTGCCCCGGATCAGGAAATTGTCCGATGGCCATTCACCGCGTTCGTTCTGACCCCAGGCTTCGCGCAGCCATTCACGGTTGGATTCGAAGCCGCCGGCCGCCAACACGCAGGCCCGGGCTTCAATGCGTTCTGCGGCGAAACGCTGACCATCGACCTCGTGTTCACCCACATGGGCGGCGACGAATTTCCCCTCATCCAACTCGATGTCGGTCACTTGCGTGTTGTATCGAACTTTTACACCCAGGCGCTCGGCGCTGCGGAAATACGCATTGACCAGCGCTTTGCCGCCGCCCATAAAAAATGCATTGGTCCGCGCCACGTGCAGTGCGCCGGACAGCGGTGGCTGAAAATGCACGCCGTGGGAACGCATCCAGTCGCGGCAAGAAGACGATGCCCGAATGGCAATGCGTGCAAGCTTTTCATCCGTGAGACCACCGGTAACCTTCAACAGGTCTTGCCAGTATTCTTCTTCCGGATAGGCATCGATCAGCACGTCCTGCGGTTCGTCGTGCATGCACCGCAGGTTACGGGTGTGTTGGGAATTGCCACCGCGCCAGATTTTCGGAGAGGCCTCCAGCAGCATCACGCTGGCGCCCGCTTCTCGCGCCATCAGAGCGGCGCACAAGGCAGCGTTGCCACCCCCTATGATTAAGACATCGATCATTATCGCTCCTCGATTGGCAAGGAAGCGGGAACGAAGTGCTCCTTGCGAGTGGGGAGAACGATAGGGTGGGGAAGGAGTGGCCGAAAGGCTGCTTTTGACGCGGGGTGTTTAGTTTTTCTAAAGGCTTTTTCGTCAGGAGAGTCTCTTGTGTCCGGGGTTGAACGAGGATCACGCGTCGACCCCTTCTATCCACGTAGCTCCAGGCCACTGTTTGTCGACGACCAACTGTCGCGCCACATCGACGATGACCAGCCGCGTTGCCAGCGCCGCCGGAGAGAGTTCGTCGTCAGCCAACGTCGCCAGAAGATTACGCCGGCCCACATGGGGGTCGGCAATCCTGATCAGTGAAAGTCCGGACCCGTCTTTCAATGCAGCGGCCGCCCCCGGTTGTATAGTTGCCGCATGACCGGCCCGGACGGCGTTCATCAAAACAGCAAGACCGTCGACTTCCATAATGACATTGGGTGTTAGCCCGACCCGCTCGAACGCACTCATCAATGCCGAGCGCAATCCATGTTGCGCGCTGGGCATCACCAGCGGCAGGCCGCCGAGGTCGGCTAACTGCACGCTGTCACCAGATGGCGCCTGAGGCAGGCTGGGCGAGGCAATGACAAACAGTTTTTCATCCAGCAGCGGAGTAACGCTCCAGCGTTTACCCCCTTCGAGCTGGAACAGGATGGCCAGGTCAATTTGCCGTGCGTTGAGCTGCGCCGCCAAGTGGCCGGAAAGCATTTCCACCAAATGCAGTTGTATGTCCGGATAACGCGCACGCATTGCGTTGATCAACGGCAACGCGAGCACCGTCGCGGTAGTCGGCGGTAAGCCGACGCTGACATAACCGCTCATTCGCCCGCGATGGGCGGCCATGATTGCGTTTTCCGCTTGGCGTAGCGTCAATTGGGCATGGTGTAAAAACGCAAATCCGGCGCTAGTGGGCGTCACGCCGGTGGAGGTTCGATTCAGGAGGCGGGTGCACAGTTCGATTTCCAGCTTGGAGATTTGCTGACTGAGGGCTGACACACCAACGTCCAGTTCAAGTGCCGCACGCCCCAGGCTGCCAAGCTCGATGATTTTTACGAAATAGCGCAGTTGTCTTAATTCCAATGTGGCTGCTCCCCGCGAATTTGTTATTCAAATACCTGAACGTTTTGCCACGCAAGTTACGAAGCCCGAAGAGGCAGCATTGTCGCAGGTTTGGGTTGACCGTTGAGCACGTGCGCTTTGTCGTAACTGAATGGGTCAACTTGACGGTTCGCACGGGGAGTGTCGATTGACTGCTCCTGGCCGAAGCGGCCTGCTATCGATAGTTCGACTATTCTTCCATGGCGGCGAAACTCACCCCAAAAAGCCTGCGCAACTCCCGGTGCGGTTCCTGATGAAAAGCTGCGACGTAGAAACCAATGTCCATAGTCGCTACGGATTACGTAGGCAGGCCAGCGAAGATTGGTAAACCCCAGTTGATGAGGTTACGCGATGCATCGCATGGTGAGACACGTTCTCTCAGCAACGGCCATCGCAGCGGCGCTCGCCGGCTGCGCCTCCCAGCCTGCGCCAACGCCGAGCCTTGACTACAAGAGCCGCGCCGTGACGCGCAGCGATGGCGGCTTGCGCGTGTCGACCGCCGTACTGTCGGCCGCCGAGAGCGAGGCGGTCTACGGCGTGCCCCTGGCGAATAGATCGATACAGCCAGTCTGGGTCGAAGTCAACAATCAGGAAGATCGCGCCTACTATCTGCTTTCGCCGGGCCTGGATCCAAATTTCTTCCCCGCATCCGAGGCGGCCGAAGCATTTTTCTCAGGGACCCCTCAGGACGAGCGGACGGCGCTCGACCGGCACTTTCGTCGGCTGGCCTTGCGCAACCCTATCGCACCTGGCACGACAACCTCGGGCTTCGTGTTGACCAATCTCGACGAGGGGTTCAAGTTCGTTAACCTCGATCTGGTGGCAAACGGGCGGTCGAGGCATTTCTCTGTCCTGGCCCTCGTGCCGGGGCTGCGCGCCGATTACCACATCAGCGAAGTGTTCAGGCAGGGCATCGCGCCCGAAGACATTGTGAATTACACGGATGACGCCAGTTTCCAGGCGGCGCTGGAGGCGCTGCCGTGCTGCGTCACCAACGAGGAGGGTTCCAGCAACGGCGATCCGCTGAACCTGGTGGTCGTCGGCGGGCTCGAAGATGCCTTCCCTGCATTCGCACGTCGCGGCTGGCGTGGGACCGAGGAAAAGTGGTCGGGGTCGATCATGAAAGTGGTCAACTCGGCGCTTTCCGGCGAGCGTTATCCCTATGCGCCGGTGAGCGATCTCTATCTGTTCGGGCGGGCTCAGGACCTTGCCTTGCAAAAGGCGCGTGACAACGTCCACCAGCGCAATCACCTGAGGCTGTGGCTGAGCCCGATGCAATATCACGGCAAGCAGGTGTGGGTCGGACAGATCAGCCGTGATATCGGCAGCCGGATGACCGTGCATACTGCGACGCTGACGACGCACAAGATCGACCCTGACGTCGACGAAGCGCGCAGCGCGCTGACACAGGATATGGCGTATTCGGTGACGCTGGCCAAATTCGGCTTTGTGAAGGGGGTGGGGGCCGCGCCCCAGAGCGCGCCGCGCGAGAACCTGACGACCGATCCTTACTACACGGATGGGCTGCGCTGTGTCCTGGTATTCGACCCCACGCACACCTCCCTGGGGCAAATCGAATTCTTTCTATCACAGGGCATCTACGAGAAGGGCGGACAACCACCGGGGCGGGTCAAGCCATGAGCCGCTTGCCGTCGGGGGATACTCTGCGATGTGCAATACGCTGCTTGCGCACCCTGGGTTGTGCAGCGATGCTTGCACTCGCCGTTGCTTGTTCGACCTGGCAGGCGCCTGCCGATTTCAGTACCTCCGGATTGCGTGAACGTGCGCAGACGGCCACCCATCACGAGATACGCGTCAGCGCCGCCGTGCTCAGTGCCGAAGACAGGCGGCAAATGCTGGGGGTCGAGTTGGACAGGACGCGTGTGCAGCCCGTGTGGGTCGAAGTCCAGAACCGGTCTGCCGAGCCGCTCTTGTTGCTGCGGCCGGGAACCGATCCCGATTATTTCTCGCCACTGGAAGTCGCCTGGTCCATGCACGGGATATTCGCCCCGGCAGCGAACGCGCGCATCAATGCACACCTGGACCAACTGGGGTTCAAGAATCCCGTCATGCCAGGCGAAACGAAAGCGGGCTTGCTGTTCATCAACCCGGAGCGCGTTACGCGGCTGCTGAATATCGATCTGCTGCAGAGAAAGACGCTGATTCCGTTTTCCTTCTTCTTGCGCGTGCCGGACGATGCCGGGGAAAAATGGTTTGCCGAAGGCTTGTTCCAGCATCCAGGTTCCGAGATCAAGGACTATGACGATCTGGCCGCGTTGCGTTCCGCGCTGGAGCGCCTTCCCTGCTGCGCCGCTGACGCGAACGGCAGGGCGAACGGCGATCCGCTCAATGCGATTCTCATCGGCGAGTTTGCCGATATCGCCACCGCATTTGTACGTCGCGGCTACCGGCGTGCCGCGCACCCCGCGGATGCGACCGAGCGTGCATTCGGCCGTATGCCCGATGCCGTGGTTCGCAAGCAATCGCAAGGCGGTGCGCCGGCGACCTGGGTGCGTGTGTGGAACACGCCTATGCGCTTCGACGGTCTCTCCGTCTATCTCGCGCAGGTCGCACGACCGACCGGCGGACGCTTTGCACCGCGCGAGGCGCAAGCCCTGGTCTTGCATGAGGACGTCGATGAGGCGAGAAATTTGCTGATCCAGGACATGATGTACTCGGCCGGCCTGGACAAGCTCGGGTTCGTCACCGGCGTCGGTCCCGTGTCCCAGGCACAACCGCGAACGACGTTCAGTGGCGCCCATTATTTCAGCGACGGTCTGCGTGCGGTCATGTTCTTTGCGACGCGACCGCTCAGCCTGTCGCAGGTGCAGATGCTCGATTGGGAACCGTATCTGGACTGGCACCAATCGCCTGCACGCAAGGAGGTCGACGATGCCCGCAAGTAACCTGTTCGGCAGGCCGGATGACTCGGCCGGCCGTGTGTGCGGTGCCTACCCATTATTGCGCAGCGCTGGCATGGCATGGTTGATGATCGCTGCCTGCCATGGGCTCACCGCCTGCGCACCCGCGCCGCTGATGGCCTACTCGCCGGATACACCGCCGCTGGTGCTGGTCCCTGCGTCGCAGGCCGGCGTGCAGGACAAGCGGGGGCGCTTTCGCGAGATTTTTTGCTCGATCCTCAATACACGAGGAAGCGAGATTCCCGATAGCCGCCCTTGCGAGGAGGCACTGACACGCGTCGGCAGCGAACCTGCTGGCACTGGCAAGCCCGTCGATCTCGGTCAATCGAAACGCCGTCTGATCGGCGCTATGGTGGCCGGCGTCGGCTACGAATGCTTCGAGCAATGGCTGCAAGCGCCCGGCAGCGTAGCGGTTCATCTGCGTCAATTCGGCTATGACCTGGTGCAGATGAAGGTCGACGCCTTGTCGAGTTCCGCAAAGAACGCTCGGCAAATACGCGACGCAATCATGGCGATGCCAGCCGAAGCCGGACCGCCGCGCCTCGTCCTGATCGGTTATTCGAAGGGCGCGCCCGACATTCTCGAAGCGATGGTGAATTACCCGGAAATCCGCGGCCGCGTGGCGGCAGTGGTCAGCGCAGCCGGCTCGGTCGGCGGCTCGGCGCTGGCCAACGATGCCGAGCAGTACCAGGCGGACCTGTTGCGACACTTTCCCGGTTCGACCTGCGATTCGGGTGACGGTGGCGCGATCGACAGCCTGCGACCCGCAACGCGCAAGAACTGGCTGGCGCAGCACCGGCTGCCGTCCGATCTGAACTACTATTCGCTCGTTACCTTCCCGCAGCCGGATCACATCTCGGCCATACTGAAATCGAGTTACAACAAGCTGGCGCAGATCGATGCCCGTAACGACAGCCAAGTGATTTTCTACGATCAGATAGTGCCGGGCAGCCGCCTGATGGGCTATATCAACGCCGATCATTGGGCACTGGCAGTGCCGATCGCCCGAACCCATTCGACCCTCGGTTCACTATTGGTGACACAGAATGCCTATCCGCGCGAGGCGCTGGCGGAGGCGATGCTGCGCTTCGTCGAAGAGGATCTGGCGGCATCTGAGCATTTGAGCATTAAGTAAATACCAACAATGTCTGTTTGACATCATTGCCCTTTGTAACGGCGATGAGAAAAATAATCCCTGTTTGAAAATGTTATCGAGCATTCGCGGTCATAAATGGCAACCTGCCAGTACCCGGCCGAGCTTTCAACGAGTGTGGCAGCCCCGCCTCCTTTCAAGGACGTCACGAGTAAATGGATCTTTTAACCAACCTGCCCAGCTGGGACGATATCGAACGAAATTTCGACCAGAAATTCAATGCGTTGAATGAGGGCGTCGATGACGGCTTCCAAAGCGCCCACGACGGCTGGAACGGCTTTACCCGCCGCGTCAGCAACGGCGCCACTCAAGCCTACGGGTACGTGCGCGGGCATCGGATCGATAACGTCCGCCACGCGATGGCTCTATCTGTCCCCATCATGCAGATGAACATCAGCCGCAAATGGGCGTCGATCAATATCAACGAAATTCTGCCGGTGTTGCTCAAACTGTTGCAGGAAGTTGTGATGATCGTGGGCGGTAGCGTGACGATCGGTGCCGCTCTGGGTGGAGCGGTCGGCTCCCTTGCCTTTGGTGCTGGCGCCGTGCCTGGCGCAACAATCGGCGCCGGTGTCGGATTGCAGGTCGGTAACTTGATCATGGCAGCGCTGGGATTGTACGCCATCACCGGTTATTTCTCGGCGGGAATAGGGCCCTGCCTATCAACGATATTTGAAGGTCTCTGTACCGCGTGGCAAGCGGAAGACGGCTTGAAAAATCCTGGCCTCGACCCGACTGGCGGTTCAGCGGCGATGATTCAGGAACGCAAAGAAAGCGCAGCCAGACAGTTGGCCCAAGGGCAAGAGCAATTGGTGTTGCTGTTACTGACGGCGATTGTCACCTATCTCACCCGAGGGCAGATGAAAGCGGGTGTGGTCAACAGCCTGGAAAGTATTGCGACCAGAAGTGCCAAGCTTCGATCCGAGATTTCCAACAAGCCGTTCGCCGTATGGCTCACGAAAAACGAAAAACTACTTTTGGAGCATCCGGAGCTACAGATTAGGGGGGTCACTTCAGTTGAGAAGCTTGCGCGGGAAAATCAAATGCGCGAGTTTTACGCGAAGCAAGATACTGAATTCGTTTCAGTCGAAAACAAACGAAAGTCGGTAAAGACATTTGAGCCAAGGGGCTTAAGTAACCAGGAAATCCATGATTATCTCCAGAGTGCGGACGGGCAAAAATACATCGCTAAACTCGCATTGGCAGACCCTGAGGCATCATCTGCAAGTCTCTTGGAGAGAGCTTTTGGCCAAGTGGCATCAGGCAGTACTGTACCCGTTACCACTGGCATAAGAACGCCGCTTGTGAAGATCGTACCTGTGGGTGAAAAAGGCATTTCCGACTACTCACCATTTTTCACTACAATGGAAGAATTGCAGGCGGCAGCTAAGGCCGATAAAACTCTAGCAGACTCACTCGGTTTGCCGGTCATCAGCGAAAATGCCAGATATTCTATTTTTGAAATTAAGCCACTTGAGCCTACTGAAGTTTTCGTTAGCAAGGTTGCGCCAACGGTAGAATTTGGGGGTAGAATTACGAGAACGGGAGAGGCGGCACAATATTTGGTGCCTAATCGGCAAGAGTGGTCTGCAGCAAAGCTCATTGGCGAAATCGACAATTAGGAATTAGTATGGATATTCAAGCGTTAAAACAGACCGCAATCGAATTGCGAAAACAACTGGAATTGTATAAGGACAAAGAGCCGGCAGCACTGGCTTTGTACGGGAAAATGGAATATTTGATATCCGCAGCTGAGCGTGGTGAGATCAATACCCAAGTTGAAGCAAGGGATATACCAGGCCATCGCATCATGGATGAGTCAAGCCTTCGGAAATATCGGGAACTTTCGGATGCTTATAGCAATTTTTATGTTGAACTTATCGAGGGTCGTGGCTCGGACACGCTTAAAATGATAGAGGAAATCATGAAAAAAGTCAGACCGTAAATTAGCTATTTCTCGGTTAAACTTGCACTGATATTCACCAAAAAAAAGAATTAATCGGCGATGTGACAACTGCCCTTACTGTTGAGTGGTCAGCAGTACAGCTAATGGGTAACTTTCCGGGCATCCATAAGCAGTGCTTCGCGGCAGTTACTAGCTGACAACCTGTAGATCCATATCTTGCGCAGATCTAGAATGTGTTGGCCTTCCTCGCCGCCGATCCTGGTACGGATTCCATGACTGAGCACGCAAGTTACCACCACGTTAGTGAAGTTCCCGGCCTCGTGCTGGGCTCGGCGCGCCTGACGGATGCCGGTTTCGATAGCCATTACCACCTCGACTTCCACGTTGGCTTCGTGACCGAAGGCATCCAGCGTCATCGATCCAAAGGCGAGTCGTTTCTGCTGGGGCCGGGCAACATTGCCCTGATGCCGCCGGGTGAAATCCACGACGGCGTGGCCGAAGGCGGCGGCGCCTACACGCTCAAGACATTCCGTTTGTCCCAGGCGCTGGTCGCGAGCCTCGCAGAGGACATCAGTGGTCGGCCCAGTGAGCTGGAGCTGGCCGGCATGTTGCTCGAAAACACCGGGCTTGCCGGCCCCCTGCGCGGCTTGCACGAGGCCATGCAGCAGACCATCGGCCCTGGCGGTCTCGCGGTGCAGGCGCAATGGCTGACCCTTGTCGAGGGTCTGTTGCGTCAGTCGCGGGTGATCGTGCCCGAGGCGATTTCTGGAGCGCTCTCGCCCCTGCAATGGTCACGCCTCAGGGACTATTGTTTCAGCCACATCGATCAGCGCATTACCCTAGATGACCTCGCCGGTCTTTGCGGGTTGGGCCGGTTTTCGTTCCTCAAGCAGTTCAAACGGACCATCGGCATGACACCGCACGCATGGCTGCTGCGACTGCGTCTTGAACAAGCCTGTGGCCTGCTGTCGCGCAGCGAACTGCCGATCATCGATGTCGCCCACGCGGTCGGGTTTTACGATCAAAGCCACTTCAACCGTGCGTTTCGACACGCATTCGGCGTCGCGCCTTCACGCTACAGGCATTGAGTGTCGGCGTTTCGCTGGCCGTCAATTTTTTACAAGCCTGGGCACTGTCCCTCGCCCTAGGATGCGCAAAACCGGGCGACTCTTCTTCGCCCGTGCAGCCGAGGACAGGTAGATGAACGCTCAATCAAACCAACCGCTCGCATTGAGTTTTGCCAGCGACAACATCGCGGGGGCCTCAAAGGAAGTGGCGCAGGCCATGATCAGGCACAGCACCGGCCAGGCCAGTGCGTACGGCACGGACGAACTCTCCCTAAAGGTCAAGCTCAAGCTCAGCGAGATCTTCGAGCGCGACGTGGAGGTCTTTCTCGTCCCTACCGGCACCGCCGCCAACAGCCTGTGCCTGAGTGCGATGACGCCACCTTGGGGCAACATCTATTGCCATCCCGCCAGCCATATCAACAACGATGAATGCGGCGCCCCCGAGTTCTTTTCCAACGGCGCAAAGCTGATGACCATCGACGGCCCGTCGGCCAAGCTGGATGTCACCCGCCTGCGCGAACGGACAGGTGAAAAGGTTGGAGACGTGCACACGACTCAACCTGCCTGCGTCAGCATTACCCAGGCCACTGAAGTCGGTAGCCTCTACAGCCTGGACGAAATCGCCGCCATCGGTGAGGTGTGTAAGGCAAGCGCCCTGGGGTTCCACATGGACGGTTCGCGGTTCGCCAACGCGTTGGTTGCCCTGGGCTGCTCCCCGGCGCAGATGACGTGGAAAGCCGGGGTGGATGCGCTCTCGTTCGGGGCTACCAAGAATGGTGCGCTGGCCGCCGAAGCGATCGTCCTGTTCAACCCCACGCTTGCCACCGAGATGAGCTATCGCCGCAAGCGCTCCGGCCATCTACTCTCCAAGATGCGTTTTATATCGGCGCAGATCGATGCGTACCTCACCGACGACCTGTGGCTACGTAACGCACGCCAGGCCAACACAGCCGCCCAGCGCCTGGCCCGTGGGCTGGCGGGTCTGCGAGGCGTTGAAGTCATGGCCGGCGCCGAGGCCAACATCCTGTTTTGCAAGCTGGATTCGGCAATCATCGAAGCCCTGCTGAAGGCCGGGTTCGGGTTCTACCATGATCGCTGGGGGCCAAACATCGTGCGCTTTGTCACCTCGTTCGCGACCACTGCCGAGGATGTCGATCATCTGCTGAGCCAGGTCCGGCGAGTGATCGATACGCTGAGCGCGTAAGCGATTGGGTAATGGCATTGATGGCTGAGCATGCGCCGGTGGTTGGTCGGGGTTGATGATGGAGGGGCGATGTAGCTCCACGCGATGTAGATTATATTTACGTCAGGTAAGTTTGGATCTGCGAAGGATCGACCGACGACTGGTGAAATAAATGCTTGAGTGGCAGTACGCCGTGCCGCTCGTCGAATTTGAAAAATCTTTAGAAAATTTTCTCAGGCCCTTCACCTTCAGATGACTGTGGGCGCCGCATTCAGTGAATCACCGAATGAGTATCGGCGCCTTTTTGGCCTGAGGAGATTCGTCATGTTCCTACATAACAAACGACTTCAATACACCGTGCGCGTTGCCCAACCCAATCCTGGTTTGGCGAACCTTTTACTTGAGCAGTTTGGCGGAGCCCAGGGGGAGTTGGCCGCTGCGTCCAGATACTTCACCCAGGCGTTGGCCGAAGAGGATCCAGGCAGAAAGGATCTGCTGATGGACATTGCCACCGAAGAACTCAGTCACCTGGAGATCGTCGGTTCAATCATCGTGATGCTCAACAAGGGTGCCAAAGGCCGCCTGGCCGAAGGCGTGGAAGAGGAGGGCGAGCTGTATCGCGCAATCAATGGCGCCGGTAATGACTCGCACATCACCTGTCTGCTGTACGGCGCCGGTGCACCACTGACCAACTCCGCAGGCGTGCCGTGGTCGGCAGCCTACGTCGATAGCATCGGTGAGCCCACGGCGGACATGCGTTCCAATATTGCTGCCGAGGCCCGCGCCAAGATCGTTTACGAGCGCTTGATGAACGTCACTGATGATCCTGGCGTGAAAGAGGCCCTGGGGTTTCTGATGACCCGCGAGATCGCGCATCAATTGTCGTTCGAAAAAGCCTTGCACTCGATCCAGCCGAACTTCCCGCAAGGCAAGCTGCCCGGCATGCCTGAGTTCACCAATGTGTACTTCAACCTGTCTCAGGGCGAAGGCAGCACGCGTGGGCCGTGGAACCAGGGTGTCGATTGGGATTATGTAGAAGATCCAAAGCCGGCAGTCGATGGCGGTGATGGCACTGCCAGCGTGGAGTTGAGCGCTGACGAAGACTCGCTGCTGATGGACATGAAAGCCCGCACGATGTCTGACCCCGAAAGCAATCCCATCACGGGTGCAGACCTGGGCTCGGGTGTCCAGGGACGTGATGAAGCCTGATAGATGTCACCGCACGCCGTCATGGCGTGCGGTGTTTCTCATTCAACGATGCGAAACAGGAGGTCTCATGTCCGAACCGTCCTGATTGCCGTTGCATCAGGCCTGATGGAGCCTTTAGGCGCTGTTGTCGGCCTCGGCATTTCAACCAGTTTCGCCCTGGGCTACCCCGTCGCTTTAGGCCTTGCAGCAGGGGCGATGATCTTTGTTGTCTCCCATGAGGTCATACCCGAGACACATCGCTGGCCACCAAACGCCCGCGACATTGGGGCTGATGCTGGGGTTCGGGGTCATGATGTTTCTCGATACGGCATTGGGCTGACCGCCTTACCCGTTCGAACCGGATAAGGCGCCTGAGAGGGGAAGATTTCAATGCACGAGATTATCAGTGCACAGGATTTGAATATTGACCTGCAAAGCGCCAATGAAGAGGGCTTGTTCAAATGGCTGGTCGCCAGTTTTTTAATGGGCAAAAGGATTCAGGCCCGAATTGCCGCGCAAGCGTATCGAGTGATTGTCGATAAGCATAAGCGTGACACACCGGGCAAGCTCGCCCACAGTACCCATCGGGAACTCGTCGCCATGTTGGGCGAGGCGCATTATGTGCGATATGACGAAACTACCTCTGCGCGTCTGTTGGCCTTGGCTCACAAACTCAACAATGAGTACGCAGGGAAGGTGAGTAATATCGTCAGCGCGAGCGCGGATCGCCGGGACTTTGAGAATCGGCTCATTGCCTTTGAAGGTATTGGTCCCAAGACGGTCGAAATTTTCATGCGCGAGGCGTCACGAGTGATCCTGTGAACGCGCAATAGCGCCGAGGGACAGGTCGAGCAGAGCAAGTCGTACAAAAAAAAGCACCGGAGACAACCTCAACATGGCGAACTTTCTTTCGATCTACCAAGTCGATTAGCTATCAGCCTCATGCGCAACAGTAGAGGGTGCGCAAGCCTTGGCTAGTGGCTCGCGATGGATCCAGAACAAATATTAAAAAATGGTGATCGCGATGAATTGTCTTATTTGTGTCGGTGTCGCACAGCGCATTCAATGCGACGGCCCATGGGAAGAAAGAGACTGTCCGGACTGTGGTCGCTACCGTGTTTCAGATGAGCTCATCCTGGCCTTGATTGATCAGGGGCAGATCTTCGACGTCAGCAAGACGAGGGATATGCTCAATAACCGGCGTCTGGAGGATGCTATTCCGACAATTGAAATCCATGAGGCGCTACTGGTGTCTTGATAGGGTCGCGCAAACCATGCCAACGCAAAAAATAACCGTTGAAGGCTTGCAGTTGAATGTTTCAATTCGCGGCCAAGGCTCACCGCTGCTCTTGCTCAACGGCCTGGGTGGTTTGATCCGTACCTTCGATCCCCTGCGCGATGAACTGATGGATTTCAGGACCATTACGCTGGACGTGCCCGGGGTCGGAAAATCGCAAATGCCCCGCTGGCCGATGCGTCTGCCGCGCCATGCCGACCTGATCGCCGGGATGACGGCTGTTCCGTCCGCACCAGCGGATGCTGATTCTCACCGGCGAACGCGACCCCCTGGTGCGTCTGTACAACGCGCACATCCTGCGCCGCACTATCCGCCGTGCCGAACTGCATGTCCTGCAGGGGCCCGATGCACGCGGCTATCGTTTCATCAGAGCTGCCAGCAATGCACTCATATCGCGCCAGTGCGACCCCTCCCAGTAAACCCGTTGGCAGGCGTCGCAGTGCAGAAAGTGCGAATGGAGGGCCGCAATGCGTGGCGGCACCCGTGGCCGAGCCCGTTCCGGGCTGAGCTCGTGCAGCGGCAGGTTGCAGTGAAGGCACAGGCTGAAGGGTTGCGCACAACGCGCCAGGTCGAGGCGCTCGAACAATTCGCGCAGCTGCAGCGATGGTTTAAGGGCATGCACATAACAGCCGTGGCTGATGATTCGGCGCTTGAGCAGGTCGCGGTCGCGCGTCAGCACGATACGGCCGTGCTGCGCAGCGATCTCGGCGATTTCGCCATCCTCGAAACCATTGTCGTAGAGGGTGTCGAAGCCGCTCATGCGCAGCAGCCGGGCCAGCCCGCCAAGGTGTGCGTCCGCGACGAAGCGCAGCACCCGTAAAGGTTGCGCACGCACCTTGAGCAGCGGGCTGATGTCCAGCGCTTCGAACTTGGGATACACCGCCAGCCGGTCGCTGTCGAGGATCACCCGCTCGAAGCCCACCGACTCGCCGTTCAGCAGCACCAACTCGACCTCGGTGTGCGGTACCCCGAGGGCCTCGATCATGTGCTTGACCGTCGCCCCTCGCGCACACTCGCAGGTAAAGGGTTGCCGCCGCCGTTCGGCGGGCAGGAAATCGTTGAGCTCCTCATAGAAGCGGAAGGTTGCGCTGGTCATGCTCAACAGTATGGCAGGGCTGCAGGCACACAGCCCTGCCAACCGATTCAGCGCAGGTGCACGTAGGTACCCGGCGCAGCCTCGGCAGCGGCATAGGCCCTGTTGCCGAGTTTGCGCGGAGCCTTTTTGTGATCGCCCGAGCGTGCCTGCAGCCAGGCCAGCCAGTGGGGCCACCAGGACCCGGCCTGTTGACTGGCAGTATCCATCCACTCCTGAGCCTCGACGGGCAGGTTGCTGTTGGTCATGAAGCGCGCCTTGGGGTTGCCCGGCGGGTTGAGGATGCTCTGGATATGCCCGCTGTTGGACACCACGAACTCGCCCTGGCCGCCAAACAGATGCATGGAGCGATAGCAGGCGTCCCACGGGGTGATGTGGTCGCTCATGCCTGCGATGCAGTAGAAGTCACTGGTGACCTGGCTGAGGTCTATCGGTGTGCCGCCGACCTCCAGGGCGCCGGCGCGGGCGAACGGGTTGGTCTGGTACATATCGATGAATTCGCCGTGCAGCGTGGCGGGCAGGTTGGTCGTGTCGTTGTTCCAGTAGAGGACATCGAAGGCCGGCGGCTCGTTGCCGAGCAGGTAGTTGTTGATCCAGTAACTCCAGATCAAGTCATTGGGGCGCATCCAGGCGAAGACCTTGGCCAGCTCGCGGCCCTCGAGCACGCCCGCCTGATAGGAACGGCGCTTGGCGGCCGTCAGGGTCTTCTCGTCGGCGAACAGCCCGACCTGGGTGTCGGGGCGTATGTCCAGCATGCTGACCGCCAGGGTAAAGGCATTGATCTTTTTCTCGTCCAGGGCGGCGTAGTGACCCAGCAGCGAGGACAGGGTGCAGCCTCCGGAACAGGCGCCGAAGGTGTTCAGGTCGGCGCTGCCGGTGATCGCAAGCACCGCGTCGATCGCTTCCTTCAGGGCTTCCACGTAGCTGGTCAAACCCCATTCGCGCTGGGCCTTGCCCGGGTTGCGCCAACTGATGGCGAAGGTCTGGATACCGCTGCCGAGCAGAAAACGGATCAGGCTCTTCTCCGGCGTCAGGTCAAACAGGTAGAACTTGTTGATCTGCGGCGGCACCACCAGAAACGGACGCACTTGCACCTGTTCGGTACGGGGCTTGTACTGGATCAACTCCAGCACCTCATTGCGAAACACCACCGCACCTTCGGTGATGCCCAGGTTGTGGCCCACCTCGAACGCCGTCTTGTCCACCTGGCTGGGCATGCCGCCGTTTTCGAGCAGGTCCCGGGTCAGCTGCGAGAAGCCATCGAGGATGCTCTTGCCGCCGGTTTCAAAGAAGCGCTTCAGTGCGACCGGGTTGGCCAGGGTGTTGGTCGGCGCCATCGCATCGGTCAGCAGGCCGATGACGAACTGACCACGCTGAGCGTCCTGTTCGCTGAGGCTGCTGGTGCTGATCCAGTCGTTCATCTCCTGACACCAGGCCAGGTAAGTCTTCATGTAGCGACGGTAGAGCGGGTTGCGCTGCCAGGTCAGCTCGTCGAAGCGCTTGTCTCCCGCCGCGGGCTTGAGCGGCGAGCGGTCGAGCAATACATTTTTCAGCTCGATACCGAATGCAGCCATATGCCGTGCGCTGTGCACGGGTTGCTTCACTACCTGTCGCAGGACCATGCGGGCGGTACCGAGCAGGTCGCGCCCGCGAGGGCCGACCGCCGGATTGAGGTTCAGCGTTTGCATTGCGGCTTGCTGGGAGAGTTCTTTATTTTTCTTGTTCATTGTGCTGCTCCGGAAAGGCCCCGAAGACGGGCGCCCGGCAGTTAAAGGGCTGCGAGCAAGCCGTGCATCGTAAAAGGCACGGCTGGCCACGCAGATCTTGAGCAGCAGCTTATAGAGGGGGGAACGGCAAACATTTCATTTGACGACAACACCTTTTCACTTCATGACAATCCATGACCTTTTATCCGCGATTTGCTGAATCGCTCGGGACGACAGGATTCAAGGGCAGGGGATACCTTGTCGTCGACTATTTCCTCGCTGGCAAGTCGGCCCACGATCGCCGCCAGCGTGACGCCAGGATGCATGGCGCAAACGTACACTCCATCGATATCGGGCAGATAGCCGATGATGGGGATGCCATCGACAGGCATTGGCCTGAGTCCAGCCAGGTGATACGCCAGGGACGCGCCCACAATGCCTGCCCCGATGACGACCACTCGCTTGCCTGCGTTAATTTCATGACAGCTTCCGTTCTGTTGGCCTGATTAAAGTACTGGATCCGGGCTAGTGCTCCAATGTCTTCGCCATGATGATGGTGCGCTCTGATTGGTGAAATTCGTCGCGGATTTTCTTGAAGCCAAGCGCAGCGTAAAAACCTTGCGCAGTGATTGAAGAGGGGACACGCAGGAGGCTGACGCCATCTTTTATGGCGATCGATTGAATCATCGCCATCAACTGTCTTCCGATGCCTTTCCCTTGCCAGGTTGGGTCGACAAACACGCTTCGGACGACGTCCTTATCAAGACTGGCTGTTGCAACGATATGACTGTCGGTTGTTGCTACTAGCACCTGACGCCGGGTCAACAAATCAAGGATCGCCGATGGAGAAAAACTTGACTCCACTTGATCGATGATTGCGGATGAATAGTCCAGGGTATTGGACTCGCGAAGGGTGCCAATGATGATCCGACTGATTGCCAGTGCATCTGCATTCGTTGCGTTTCGAATCAGGCAACTCATTCAGGTGGCTCCTTGCGTGTGATCCCTTGATCGTAAAGGGATGTGGCGTTACTGGCGAGTATGAAAGGCGCCTGATGTATTGCGAACGCTGCATCGATTGGACATTGACTCGTTCAGATGACTGCTTTTGGCCGTTTTTTTGTTTGTTATGGACTCCCGATTGTTCCAGTCAGGCAGACCACCCACTGATAGCGCGCCCAACGATGGGCTGTTCACTACTTGCTTGATGCGTACAGCATCACGAGCAGCCGGAAGAATCAAGTGACGCCACCGCTTACATCCGGTGATGTTCCAACAAGAAGTCCACGAACAACCGCACCCGGGCCGGCATTGCCGAGCCCCCTACGAACACCGCATGAATCGGCTCCTGGTCGCCGGGGTTCCAGGCTTCCAGCAGCGGTATCAGGTCACCGCGCTGCAGATCCTCGCTCACGCTGAACTCGCCGATACGCGCAATGCCGGCACCTACTCGCGCGAGTTGCGCCAGCGCTTCACCGCTGCTGCATTCGATGTTGCCGCTGACCTTCAGGGAAAACTCTCTTGCGTCACGGATGAACGGCCAGTTGGGTTCGGCACGCCGGAAGTTGAAGCGTAGGCAGTTGTGCCGTAGCAGGTCTTCCGGTTCCTGGGGGATGCCGTGGCGCTGCAGATACTCGGGCGATGCCACCACTACCTGGCCGGTGTTGCCGATCCTGCGCGCGGTCAGCGGGCTGTCGGGCAGATGGCCAAAGCGCACCGCGACGTCGGCCTGGCCGCCGAGAATGTCGACCACTTCGTCGCCGAGGGTGAGGTCGACGACGATGTTCGGGTAGCGGGCGCTGAATGCTGCCACCAAGGGAACGATGGCCAGTCGCCCATGGCCAAGGGCAGCGCTGACCCGCAATCGGCCCCTTGGTACGCCCTGGTCGGCGATGGCTTCTTCAACCTCGGCCATGTCGGCCAGGATACGCCGGGCGCCGCGCAGGAAAGCCTCGCCCTCGGCGGTGAAGGTGATCGCTCGGGTGGTGCGCAACAGCAGGCGCGTGCCAAGACGTTGTTCGGTACGCGCGATGATCCGGCTGACCGCCGAGGGTGTCAGCCCCAATGCACGCGCGGCGGCCGACAGGCTGCCTTCCTGCGCCACCGTGGCGAACACTTCCATTTCACCTGACCTGCCGTTGAAGTCCATTTGTGCCTCTTACGCAAAGGTGATTGCCGAAAATGCTATCTACCGCCTGAAAAGGTTGGATCGTAGCATTGGCGGCATAGATAAGGAGCCTTCCATGCGTATCAATCCACCACTTGTCGCACTCGCCATCGGTGCTTTTGGCATCGGCGTTACCGAGTTCGCCCCATGGGCATGTTGCCGGGCATCGCTGCGGATCTCGGCGTTTCCATTCCCGCCGCAGGTCTGTTGGTCAGTGC